>ERZ781398.2484-NODE-2484-length-15596-cov-4.490573_pt1 | contig 15596 bp, 18 predicted proteins | sample MGYA00433077_ERZ781398 | MGnify/ENA primary metagenome ERZ781398 (study PRJEB29847, sample SAMN06458254) | wastewater metagenome | isolation source: Wastewater bioreactor | place: South Africa: Cape Town | study: EMG produced TPA metagenomics assembly of the... | reverse complement strand
AAGATATCGAAATTGAATACGATCGAGCGTATAAAAATCTTGTTCAACAAACGCAAAATCTTCGTCAACATGCTCTTGTACAAAAAGTCGATCAATGGGAACAAAAATCCATCGAACAGATTCGACAATTGGCTGAACAAACGAGAAATGAGTTGTTAACAACGATTTCAAATCAAAACAATGATGTCAAACAGAAACTACAAGAACTTTTCGATGAATTACAACAAGCGAGAGAAGATAATGATTTTCTTGAAAATGATCTTCAGGAATGGACGAGAAAATTAGAAATTTTCAAATCTGAACTTGTCAATCCGGTGAACATCGAAGTTCAAGAAAGTTCGACAGCTTTAGTCAATCAAATTCATATCGATCGACAGATATCTTCACAGAAATTCGATGAAAATCCATCGATCGAATCGAATCATCGAGAGATTCGAGGTCAAAACAAATATCAAACTGGTTGCGAAAAAATCAACTTTCAAATCGAACAAATTCGAGAAAACGATTGGTTTGCTGTTGGAATTCTATCGGCATCGGAAAATAAACAAAATAATCTTTATTCAACTTCATCAAGTTTCGGATGGTCAAACCAAAATGAAATCATCGTCGCAGGTCAATTGACGAATCAACAAACATTCGATCTAATTCAAAATGATCAACTCATTCTATCGATCGATTGTGATCAAAACAAAATTCAACTTACAAATCAACGACTCAATCAAACCGTTGAATTAACCATCGATATCGACAAATGTCCATTGCCCTGGCAGTATTTTCTTACTCCTACGAATAGTAATACCGATATTCGCGTGCTAAATTAATCTTATCTTTTTGAAATGAATCAATAATAAATAACAAAATGCCTTTTCTTTTTTTCCCTCAATGCGCAAGATTAAGTAAATATGACTCACGTGAGATTAACTTCGATATGAATCATATTGCGTATTTAAAAGAGAGACTTCCTTTTTCTTGGAATTCAAACAAACAAACAAAAAAGTAAATCAATGATTTTATCATCGAAAAATTGTCAAAATCAAGAAAAATTCGGAGAAATTTGCGGAGATATTCGAGTACAAGATCAGGGATATTCGATTGAGAAAGACGATTGGTTTGGCTTTTCGCAAGCACTTGGACAACGTGATTATCTCAATGGACGACATCAAATTCGATTTCGAATCGAAAAACTACGACGAAATGGCTGGATGTTCTTTGGAATTATTTCCAAATTTGAATCGATGAATATCAATTCATTTAGTTGCCTTTCATCATACGGTTGGGCAACACAAAATCGAATTTATCTCGCTGGAGAATGTTTACAAAAAGATAATGATGATATTATTAACAATGATATTTTCATATTAACCATCGATTGTGAACAAAGAAAGATTCAAATGAAAAATCAATTAACAGGTCATATCGATGAAATTCTTGTCGATATTAACAAATGTCCTTTTCCATGGAAATTACACTTCAATCTTCTCAACGGATGTACATCAATACGACTTTTACCTACGACTACGTAACTGAGCTGTATTTTCTTGTGTAAATAAATAAATAAAAGAATTCTTTCATCTAAGATAACGTTCGTTAAAACACGTTTTTTATTTGCACAGAGACGATATGTTTTCGAACAACTTTGGTAGTGCATCTTTGACTGAAACAAAGAAAGTTTTATGTACCGTTTGTAATAAAGCGAAGGGAATTTATACATGCGGAGGATGTTCACAGATTTTCTGTCCTAAACATTCGAATGATCATCGAGAGGAACTCAATAAACAATTAGAAGGAATTATAACAAACTATGATACAATTCATCAAAATGTTAATCAACAAGCTCAAGATCCTCGGAAACATTCTCTAATGATGAAAATTAAGGAATGGGAAGAAGAATCAATCGAAAAAATACATCAGGCAGCTGAAAAAGCACGGAATGATTTACTTAACAACGTTGGCAATCATGTGACAATATTACAAAAAAAATTGAAAATCGTGTCTGCAGAACTGAAGCAAGGCCGTGAAGACAATGATTTCAGTGAAATTGATTTACGACAATGGACCGAACAACTTGAACAGTTAACAAATGACATGCAGAATCCTAAGAATTTAGTGTTTCAGAGAGATTTTATGCCACTTGTCACAAATATTCGAATCTATAGAGTCTACTCCACAGATATATTTGAACGCGTTTATAATGGTGCAAAGATAGAAGATAATGGTCGATCGGTTACAAAAAACAATGGTGGTCACACAGAAGTACGTGGAAAAAATGAATACAGTGTTGGAGAATACGCATTTCGTTTTCGAATCGAAAAACTACCACAGAATGGATGGATTTTCTTTGGAATTATCTCAAAAACTCAACCAATGGCACCTGATTCGTTTTATGCTGCATCAAGTTACGGATGGTCAAATAGAAATCAAACTTACACAGGTGTGAGTGGCCGAGTATTATCCAGTGGAAAAACACTCGAAAACATGGAAAATGATACTATCACACTACGTATCAATTGCGATCAACGAACAATTCAATTACAGAATGCACGATTACAGCGTACTTTAGAATTATCAATTGATTTAACAAAATGTCCATTTCCTTGGCAATTGCATCTCAATCTGCATGAAGCTAACACTGAAGTTCGAATATTAGATTAAGTCAAACTGTTTCAACTAAATCTTCTTTTTCTATCGAAAGACCTTTCATTGTCAATTAAATATATATCGAAATCATGAAAGAAAATCTAATTGTTCACATTATTAGCAGTTCAAACTGAGAACACGTTCATTTCTATTTCCGAGAAACTCTTTTTTTTCGAAAAAAAAAACGTTACCTTCATTGCATCGGTGCCTGCATATTGTCTACTAATTGCATCACCATTATCTGCCCACATCGTTTGAAAAATGACTCTTGCCTCTCCATTAAGTCCACCGCCATCTAAATCTAATAACCCGAGTTTTTTCAGCTAAAACAGATTCGCCAATCGAAATAATGAAATTCGAGTAAATCAGATTTTTTTACCATGATTTCTAAACAAGTTTTAGCAATAGCTGCTTGCACAACATTAGTTCGATCGAGACAATCAACACAATTTATTCGAAAGACACTTATTTGTTCACTAAGAGTAATATTCTTCTCAATATTAATCCTAATAAATAGATTTCACACTTGAATTCAATAAAAGAACGAAAAAAAAGAGACACCAACCAAGAAAAACGCATCTCTCGAAAGATATTTTTCTCTTCGAGGAGTTGTAATAAAGTTAGCACATTACCAAATTGCAATCCTTTACTAAATTAAGATATTAGTTTTTTTTTCACTTCAAGCAAAAGAAAAAATTCCGTTTTCGTTTACCAATATTCATGAAAATCAAATGCTATATAAGACAATTTTGCACAATTATATTTGATAACATGATCATAATAAGCATCATTTAGAACCGTTTCTTTGCCCCATTCATCAACAAGAGTAATTAGAATAAGTTGTTGACCTTTCGTACGCGATAATTCAACTTCCATATGTTTAACAAACGCTTCATGAGATTCACTGAAATCTAAATAACGCCAAACAAAGAATTCATTTTAATGTCAAATTTGTTCCGTTGAAGGAAAACAAAATCGACTCCTGAGAATAGGAATTCATCGATCAATTAATCAATTTCATGTGCCTCAATTGACTATTTTTGTTAGGTTTCAGATCGAATTTCTATCAAAATAGATATTCATTTATTTAATTAATTGTGGCTTTTTTCTCTTTGTGTTATTCTAACATTTTCTTTGGATTTATCAAGATATACTTGTGTTTTTTTTATGACACTTAATCATTTCGAAAAACGAGAAAGCAAACGGCTTTTCTTTGTCCTGTTGTTTATTTCCGACTTGGCTTCTTTTTTTTTCTCAACTAATAAAAGCAGCATCGATCGGATTATTTCTAGTTGAAATAGCAAGTATAAATAAAGAGAACGAGAATGGGAACGAGAGAGAGAGAAGAGGAAAAAAGTTTTTGACTCACAATCAATGAATAAGAAAATCCATTGATGATTTTCTAGCGGATATTCATAAGGAAAGAAAGCATTAACATGCATTTTAGTTTTCTAATGAGTCGGATGAGTTCATTGAAGAATTTCGAGGGTGTTGTTTTTTCAAAATGCAAAAAACTGAGTTCATTTTCGAAAGTCAATCTAACCGACAACGATTGTCACGAGTTAGTTTATCTCAAACCGCAGGACAATCAATCTATCTTGTTAAAACTATACAATTATTCCGTATCTTCTTTCTAGATCTTCTTTCATTTCATTGAATAAACAATAACAAAAGAAGAAGAAGACGACGACGAACTTCAACATTCATTCGTAGTCCATTTGTATATTAATAATCTCTCCTCTCTCGCTATTCTTTTGTTATTTTCTATTATATTTCTGATTATATAAATGTTTAGTGCTAATCACACGAATTTTTCTTCGGCAACGCTAATGTTTCCATCGATTTTCATCGGTATTATACTTTTTACAATCACAATATGGACAATCGTTGGAAATATCTTAGTTATTCTTGCATTTATTATCGATAAACAGATTCGTCAAGGTGGAATGTCGAATTATTTGATAATTAATTTAGCATTGAGCGATCTTCTATTAGGAACATCTGTTTTGCCATTTTCGGCATTCTATTCAACATTTCAAATCTGGTATTTTGGTAAAGTTTTCTGTGAAATTTGGTTGGTTATCGATGTGCTATGTTCAACAGCATCGATTTGGGTATTTGAATTTCCTTTTTTCTTAATATTTGACTTGGTTTTTCGTTCTCAGAGTCTTCTAATGATCGCATTCGATCGTTACATCGCAACGAATTATCCAATTCGTTATCGACAATATCGTCATTCCTATTCTCTTGCCTTAATCTACATTTCAATATCTTGGCTTGTTTCATTAGCTATTTGTCTGTTGCCAACATTATTCTTCGAAAAGAAACAAGCAATCTATTCAAAAGTCGACAATCGAACTCTATTCATAAGTCCAATAAAATATCACGAATCGACTCGACAATGTGATCTCTACAAAGACTTGAATTTCGTTGTTACAAGTTCATTATTATCATTTTATATTCCATTAGTAATTATGCTCTTTCTCTATACTAAAGTTCTCTATGCCATTAAACAACAATCAACAATACGTTTGACAACAAGTCGAAAAATGAAAGTCAATTGTCATTTTGACCTTGAAACTAAATCGACAAACGAACAACATTCGTCGCTAACTGATTTACAGCAAATCGGCCGTCGAGAAATCTCAGCGGAAGTTCGAATAACACGTTCATTAGCCGTTGTTATCGGTTGTTTTATCGTCTGCTGGTTGCCCTTCTTTACTCTCTATATTATTCGGGCTGTTTGTTTATGTTTAAGTGTGAATGCGATTGAAGTTTTCATTTGGCTCGGCTATTCGAATTCATCGATAAATCCTGTTTTATACGCGATTTTGAACAAAAATTTTCGTTTAGCCTTTAAAAATCTCGTTCTTTCGTCGAAAAAGATTTGCTTTCGATGAACTAGAGAATTGTGTGTCTCAGTTGGACGTGTTTTTTTTACGATCTGTTTGATATTCAAATGAGAATCAATTCTCGTATTTGGATTCTCTTCATGTTCCGGTAACGACATGCGGAAATAGTGTTGACATATTCATCGTAAACGAAAGACTTTTTTTGATTAATTTTCATTTGTTTATTCATCAATAAAAAGAAGAGAAAAAAAAACGCGAAACGAATCTAATTTTAAAACACAAGTTCTACTCGATCGTTTGACCTTTATCACACGCACAACGAACGAACTCTCATCGATTAAAGGCAAAACTAAACACAAACATGTCAATAGACAAATATAAATAGTACGACGAACGAATCGGAAATAGCTTCGAGAGAATAAAATATATATTCTTATGCTAAATAACAAGAAGAAAAGAACGCGCATCATCGTCAAGTTAATTGATCGTTATTTGATCAGAATAAATCGCGACTTACTTCGGTCGATTTTCGGCGGCGGACGATATTTAATTCCTGGTTGAGACCAGTAGATCGGCACAGATCCTCGAATCATCACGAACGACATCACGTTCATTCCCGTCCAAACAATCTAATCAAACTTCAATTTTCGATCTTTTTATTTTTTTCGAATTTACTTGTTCAGTTTCGACGTAATTGGCGACATTGCCTTGATTGTCGATGCCTCGGCAATGCATTCGAACGCCAGCTCGATGTCGATTTCGTCGAGAAATGAGAACTAAATGAATGTCGATCTGTTCGTTGATTTCGAAATGACATTCGTTCAAATAGCCCATGATAATCGGCTGAATCCAATCGTCATTCAGATGATCTTTCTGAATGAAAAAAATTGAAACTGTCGGTTTGCAAGGAAATTTCGACGTACTTCAGCTTGGTCGATGAGCTCGCTGAGCATTTGACGATTCCAGAAGAATTGTTCGTCGGCACGTTTCCAAAGAGGAATTGTTTGATCGATAGAAAACGAACGTTGATACGAATTTGTCAAATCGTAGGTCGGACTGTAGTAGAAACATTGAGTTTCTTGGTACCAAATACGAAATTCCTGAAATAAGAGAAAATATTCGTTTTAGTTTTTTTGGTTAAAATCTTTACTTCGATGAATTTGAATTCGTTTTTTGGATTGAATTTATTCGATGAATCCTAAATGAAAGATTTTCATATGGAAATAAACGAAGAAAATCTTCGAACTTCATCGAAATCTTCGAATGGATGAATTAAAATTTCCGTTATTCGATAAATTTCATGTTGATTTTGAATTTTACAAATATTTTCTCGGCTTTTAATAAATATCAACCAATGAACACCATCTACATACAATTCTTTCTTTTATTTCAAAACAAAACAAAAGCAGAAATTACCATTAACAAATTGCACTTGTCCAATATAACCAAAGATCTCACCAATCGACAAGCAATTCCACGCTGTTGACGTCAAAATATGCTCAGTAAGCGCTTCTAATCGATAAAACAAAACAATCGAATTGATCCTCGAGAGAGAAATCTACCTGGTTTACTATATACAATTAAACTTCGTCTATTAAACCATAAACTCTGTTTTTCGCTATTGACAATCCATGAATCTCGAGCTTTGTACAATTGCATTCTCAAGTAAAGAAATCTATATGAAATGAAAGAGAGATGAGTGTGATGTTTTTGTACACAATCTTGTTTAGTTTTTTGTTTTGTTTTTCTGATAATCTGTATTTTACAAAAAAAGAGAGAGAGACAAAGAGAAACAAAAGAAAGTAAATTAATCATCGTAGTTATCATCATCCGTTCGTGTTGCTTCGGCTTTTTTCTTGAGAACTTCTTTCGATAATTCTTGTGTTCGTGCCCAATCATCTTCTTCTAATTGTTGAGCTTCTTCACGAGCCTGTCAACAAAAATCAAAAATCAAATTTCATTCGAACAAAACAAAGCAAATTTCTACTTGTTGAAACAACAATTCCTGCTGTTGTCGAAGTTCCTCATCGGTATAGATCGACGTCATTTTTCCATGAAGTTTACGTCGTTTCTGTTGCAATTCTTGTTGTGCCGTTTCCATCGCACTCAAACAATCGGTTTTATACGAAGCAAAACCGAGATTTTCCAACGCCATGACAATATGATCGGGATGAACGAGTTTCTTTGTTTGTTGTTCACAAACACTATTCGCTTGCAGCGCTAACGTATGGATAAATTCATTACAACATTGAACGAAAAATTCTTTTGCTTCACTCGATACACGGATTTGTTGTGTACAATCTTTTATCATTTTATATACAGCTGCACGAGGCACACATTTATCATCTTCTTCATTCGACGGAGAATCGATCATCTGAAACACAAATTCGACAATTATTAGTTTTTATCAGAGAGCAAAAACGGAAGTTAATTAGGATTTTCGACTAGTAAATACACACGCAGAGAGAGAAAAAGAAAAGAAAGAAAGAGTAAAATGACTGAAATTAGATTGTCCGATTGCAGAGAAAGACGTTTTCATGGCAAGTTGTTGACTTTGTTCGAAGGATTGAGATACATCCAGAGAAGTGTGATTGGAGTGGCGATAAAACAGATTTGCCCGTAGAGTGAACGACCTTGACAAGTCAAAAATAAGACAATTGTCGTTAAAAGAAAGAATAAACACGAGTATTTTGTTAAATTCAAGCTCGATTTGGCGAGAACACCGTGACTAAAATCGAATTGTTTTAATAATCTAAAAGATTCGACATGAATTTTCGAATAAAATCTCGTTGATTTAAGATTTTACTTGTCTTTGAGAACAAATCGTTGTAAAATCCAGTTTGATATTTGCTCATTCGAATCCGTCGGAATCGAATCGATCGAAATTCGTTCAACATGAATATGTAAATCTTTGATTTGACCTTGCAGAAATTCTAAACCAACAAAAACAAATCGATTCTTTTCTCGCGACGATTTTTCCTTTACCCGTCATCGACGGTGCAGCTAAGCCGGTCTTCGTTTTATCATCATAAACAACAGTGACGTCGTAAACGGCGTCGAATTTATCTTTTAATGCATTGAGAGCAGCGATCGTCGCGCCTGTTCGAGGATAGAGAACTTTGTCGAACGGAATTACACCTGAATAAATAGAAAATTCAGTGAAAATAGAACGTAGATATGAGAGAAAAAACCTTTTTCTTTAGCGAATTGTCGTGACCGTTCGATGACTTCGGGGTTTTTGATCGGATTGTATCGAGTTCCTTCAGGAAAGATAACTAACCAAACAGGTAGACCGTTGGATTTTATTTGTGAAATGCCTTTTTCAACACGTTCTAAATCGCCTTTATCATTTCGACGAACATAAATACAACCGTGCTGAAAAAAATACAAAATTCATGTAAAAAAAAACCAAAACGTTTCTTTTTCAATTTTACTTGTTGAAAATAAAAACCATACAAAGGTAAATACCGAAGATCATTTTTGAGAACATATCGAATATGACCGAGACTACCTTGTCGAGCTGCTAACATATTCGCCACAATCCAATCGACTAAACACACGCAAACAAAGTTTTCCATTTCGATTCGAAATCATTTTTTCGATCTACCTGAACTTTGATGATTCGAAATATACAAAACATTCTCCTTCTGCCGAATAATTTCATCGTAATCTCCATGAAAATAAATCTAAATTAATAAAACATTTACAAGCAAAACTTTTATTTGGACAAAAAGTACCTTAACATTGACCCAATTCTCGAAGAAGAACAAAACAAATTGTTGATAAAGTGAATAGAGAATATCATCGAAACGACGATAGATTTGTTCAGAGAAGAAGATCGCCGTGATTAATCGAAGAAAAAACCAAAAGATAAAAAATGTCGGCGCAGAGCCGAACAAACAGAGAACAGGTATACCAATTCGAAAGAAGTTTTTCACTGGAAGAACAATAGATAACATGACTAGTTTTCTTTTGATTGACTTATCTGAAATGAACGTTAATAAAAAAAAATGATAAGGAAATGTGTGACTTGTTTTTGTTGTCTTTCTGACGTGTTTTATGAAGAATATGAAAAGAATTCTACGTTTCTCGGTTGTTGATAGGCAATTCTTTATTGAATAACTTGTCATTCTACTGACGTATAAACATCAGTCAGTCGTCGTTCTCTTTTTTTTATATTCAAAGAAATCAATTTCAGATGGTTTGACAGATTTAACCAATGGAAAATTAGATCACAATCCTCTGTTATTAATTAATTAGACTCGAAGCAAATTTCGTAGGAACAAAAATTGATTTTTATTTCGAACGAAGATCTTATTTCGAAAAATAGAAAACAGAAAAATCTCTTCAACCAAGTAGCGACATCTTGAAGATTAAATTCACTCTTTGTTCTTCTTCTTCTTCTATATTTGAAGTTAATATCTCTCATGTTGACTCAATAGAATTCGAATTAACTTAGTAAATCTTTGATAATTAATGTTTTTCTGTCTATTGAAGTCAGTGAACAGAAGCTTAAGCGAAAAGAAATAAAATAAAAAGATCATCTGTTAACGAGAAAAGAAAGGAAAAACGAAACATGATGCTAATGACAATTTAATAAGACAAACAAATTGAATCGCTTTTTTTGTCAAGAAGAAAAAAAAAGAAAACGCCCATTGCCATGTTCATTAGAGAGAAAAGAAATTGACGTGTTGTTTTACTAGTCATTGAATAATATTATTTTTCTATTGATTGAGTTGTTAATTGGGCAGCCTGTCAAAAGAAACGATAGACAGTTTTTATTTCTCCTTCGTTTCGGCATCGAATTTTGAATATTCGATTTCAGATTGAAATTTATTCCTATTAACAAAAAAAGCATTTCGACAGATTCAGCTTTGAATGACTTCAATTCGGCGAAGACTGTAATTTGAAATGTATGTGTAAATAATAATTATTATTAATGTCGAGTCGAATGATTTTCTCGAATTGTTGTTGCATGCAGAGAAATTAAATCGAACATTTCCTCTTGCGAGTTTTAACATTCTTAAATTAAAATAGGGGCGTATGTGTTTAGTTTTTGTATGACTACAAATTGAACTCATCGATTCAAAACGCAAAGAGAAAGAGAAGGAAAGAGCAAGAGAAATCAGTCTCTTTCTCGATTGGTCGATCGATAGTTGTCGATGTGAAATAGAAAATGATTGGTTTATATTAATAAAAAAAAATAGGAAGAGAAATTCTTTTTCTCTCCCTGCGCTCTTCGTCAATCGTCGAAGTCGAAATAATTTAGTTTGTAATAATTGAAAATGTCGATAAGTCCACTAAATAAAAGTTCAATACTCTATGAAAATATGTTGAAAAATCATTTTTTTTCACCATTTTTTATTCAATCATTAATCGCATCGAAACAACAATCGATTGTACAACAAGGTGAGTTTAGAATTAAACAACAAACGAAAGATTATTCGATTCGATATTCGTAGAAACAACTTTAAGTGATGATGAAGACGAAAGTCTCGATCAGGATAACAAACGTCGACGAACACGAACCAATTTTACCAATGCTCAAATCGATGAACTTGAAAAAGCATTTCAAGAAGGTAAAAACTCTTTTCGTCTTTCATTTTGCATTTGTTTTTCTGTAAAAATCACTAGGACATTATCCAGATGTATTTATGCGTGAAGCATTAGCGATTAAATTAGATTTAATCGAATCGAGAATTCAAGTTTGGTTTCAAAATCGTCGAGCCAAGGTAAAATATTCGAAAATAAATCATCTAATTGACCTATAGTTTCGTCTTTTTTTGTGTCTCTAGTGGAGAAAAATGGAGAATACAAAAAAAGGTCCAGGTCGTCCAGCTCACAATGCTCATCCTCGAACATGTTCAGGCGAGCCGATCTCTCAAGAAGAATTAGAAAAAAAACGTTTGCAAGCTGACGAACGTAAACGTCGTAAACAAACGAAAACATCGAAATCATCGACGACCAGCGATGGAAATTCATCGTCATCATCATCGATTTCACCTGGCTTAATCAACAAATCATCGTATTCAATCGAACGAATTCTATCTCAAACATCAACTAATCATTAATCTTCATCTTTCTTCTCTTTCTAAAGACAGAAAAAGCCCGGTTTCAACTTGAAAACAAATGTATATAAGAACAAAACAAAATGTGTTAAAAGTTGATCATTAGATTATTCGAAATTAGCCTCGAGATGTTTTTTCGTTTTGATGTTCTATCGATCAATATAATTATCAGTTACTCAGCAGCAACAAAAAGAGATCGATCATTTTCTTTTTTTTGTGTGTGTGTGTGTGTGTTCATTGTTCATGTTTTTTTAAACAATAATAATAAAACAAAAATGTCTCGTTCGATTGAAATGTTATCGTAGTAAAAGATTAGTTCGATGATCAAACGGATCAAATTCGACAAGTTTCTTGATTAGTTTTAATTCGATACTCAATTAAATGAAAATAAACGATCGGATATCTGTTAAATAGAAATCATCATCATCATTTTGCCTTTAGGAGATAGATTGTTTCATCTTTTTATTCAACTCTCTCAATGCTTGCTCATAGTCGAATACACACCGAAAAGCTTTAAGTGCATCATTATAATGACATATCAATGAACGTTCAACGCCCACATAAACAAACTATAAAACAGATCATCATCGATTTGAATCATATGTCTCTTGATGATGATGATGATGATCTACTGATATTTTATAAAAAAAATTTTCATTTCCGTACGTGTTTGTATTTGTTGTTGAGTCAATATTGAATGAGAAAATTGTAACATTAGATTCGAGAGAAGAAGACGAAGTTTAACTCGATCATTCAGTTGCAGAAACATACATACAGTGAGAGATTAATTATCCATTATTGACATTAATCAAATAAAGAAGAAGAAAACTGAATTGTAGATCAAACATCAATTATTATGTTTGTTTCAACTATTCTTTTACATTTATGTCAATAAAAGATTATAATTGTTAATAAACAATTCAACATAGAAAAAAAATCTATGAAAATGATATTTATTCATCGATGCCATAGACTTACATTAATCAAATAACACACAAATTTGAGAATCTCAAATAACAAAAACAATAATGATCGTCATCATCATCATCATCGATTACTGAATGTATCATTTTCGATATTCGATCGATATTTTTTTCTTATTTGCAAAATTGCTCAATGTTATGTTACTTTCAAAGTCAAATCGACATTGAACTAAGTAAAATCTATAGAATCTTGGAATAAATATTAGTCGGCTGAAGTTCATGTGTGTTCTATAATTTATTTTTATTTTTTTATAATAAATAAAGAATAATGAAAATCAAAGCTGCTGTTAGTGTCATTTTATTTGTTATTTGCTAAATAAAAAAAAAGATGTAACACAACGCCATCTTTTCCATAGTTTGCAGCGAAAATAGAAAGAACTGTATTTGTTCATAAATGCCGGCATAAGATATTGCATCAGCTTGACTTAGTAACATCGTTTTAAAAGCAAATACTTTTATTATTTGTAGATCATCTGAACTTATTTATATTCAACAGGTTATTACAACTTTGACTGCAGTCAAAAACATTGGTTTATATGGTAACGGAATAGTATTTTTGGGTTATCATCATGTTTTTGTTGTGCTTCAAACAAATGATGAAATCTATCACTTACTCGAAGTAGTCGAACGTGGTGGTTCATTTTTTGGAAAGCTTGGTTGGGGCGAATCTGCAACAATTTCAATAAACCATGCAAAAAGTGGTTCACTAACTGGTGTACTTCAGAAACGAAGTAGGCCCACAATACCCGCGGATCGATGGTACAAATCAAATTGTGATAATGTGGCTTGGTCTGATATTAAAAAGGTGATTGGCAAATATCATGGCAGAGCATATTATTATCTCACTAGAAACTGCCGACATTTTGCAGATGAAATACTTCAAACTTGTGGCTTAAAACGGCGTTGCAACGATTAATGAACCGATTTTCAGCAAACGAACTTCTATCAGAACAATGTTTTTTGTGCATTATGTATAAATTATTTTATATGTTAAATAAATTCTAATTACAGAAAAAAGAAGAAGAAGAAGAGAGAAAAGGTCTATAGATTTATCACAAAAACAAAATTCATCGATCACAAAAGTTGTAAGGCATATAATGACGACGATGACGAGTTTTGTTTGTCATTCGAATAGAAATCCAAAAATGAATTTAATGTATGTCGACGTTTGAGTGTTGTCTGTTGATTTGCAGATGAATCATCTTGAATAACTAAAAGTTGTTGATCAACTTGATGAATTTGTTGTTTTAATTGGCGAAGAAGATTTTCATGTTGATTTAACTTTGTTTTTAATAAACTTGTTCGTTCAACAAAATCGATTTCGTGAACAGGCGATTGATCAATAAAACAAATACTCGAATTACTTATTCGTTCATAAATTTCATCATCTAAAAAATATCGAAACTTAGCCGGAGTCGATTTTTCTTTCGACAAACCTTTCTGAACGGGCGCTACGAATGTTTGATTTGTCAGTTTCTTTCGAAGTTTTTTCTGTCGAATATTGGTCAATGTTTTTGATTTATGTTTCTCATTTGATAACGTAAAATAATGAAAGAAATGCGAAATATCTTTCAATGATTGCGATGGTTTTTTCATGTTTGTACTTGTTGATGAACTTATATCTGACATTGAATAGACAGCTGAGTCAGTTGATGATGTTACAATGGGATTTGTGCTGGCGGCTTGTTCAGGTTTATCATTTAATGATGAATCAACTGAACGTGAACGTGCTGTTGTTGTTGATTTGTCGGACTTTTTATCACGACGACGATTTCTAGAGAAAACGAGTTCGATAGGTTTTGTTTTTGGAAATGAAATTGAAGCGGAATCTCATGCTTTTTAAGGCTAATTGAGGGAGAAAGTGGTTCACTCAAGTTGATCTTACAATTCGGACGAAGAACGCTGGAAGAATTTTCGAATTTCATGAAATAACTTTCGAATAAAAATGAAATTTTACCTTTTAACCGAAATATTAATCGGTTTTGATGCTTGTTGATCTGTTGTTGTCGTTGTGCTTAATGATGAAAGAGAATCGAGAAATAAAGGCGATGACCAACGACGTTTAGCTGCTCGAACAATTTGCTGGATGATTTCCGAAGGTTTCGTTTCGGTGTTTAGACAAGTTTCTGGTTCCATATGCGATGAATTCGGTATGGGAGGTAAAATTGGCATTTGAGGATTGATTTCAACTGGAATTTGATCGAATCCAATCGATTCAAAAAACCATTCATACTAAACAAAACAAAATAATCAATTTTCTCATTCGTTTTTTGTTTTATTTTACATATAAAATAAACGATTCAACAACTCGAATTTTCTCGGGATTATCGACGAGATTCGATTGTAAAGTTGCTTTCGAATCCCAGATTAATGTTGGTCCGAAGATAATCGCCAGATTTCTTGCATCGATCTAAAAAGAAGTTCGTTTTGTTTGTGTTTGACAAGTGAAATCGAATCTCGAACTTTGTTCACGTCACATTTCGATGCAACACGTCGAAAATGTGCGCAAAGATATTTCAATGTTTCAAAACGATAATCATCTAATTGAATAACTAAACGTTTCAATTCAACTAAACGATCACAATGATTCTCAATTCGACTAGATTCGACACATAAACTGCTCATTTCTGAAGAAAAAAACAATACGAAAACTTCCAAAAAAAAATGAACAAATTCGAACTTGATGATAAAAGTGAATCAGGTAGTTTGGCAAAGAATGTTTTCAAAGTCGATGCCACTGCTTTGATATCGTACCATTTCTCTGAATTAAAATCGATTCTTTCCGAGCCTTTATCGAGTTCACTGACGAGCCAATTGACAGCGGTGATTCCTCCAGCATTTCGATAGATTCCTTGATAGTTTATTCCTCGTAATTCAACGAGACGAGCCAAAATTTCGACAACAATCGGAATGAATCGTGAGATCGATGATGATTCGCATTCTTCGAGTTCAATACCGAAGTTAATTCCTTGAAAATTTTGACTCGAACCCGTTGTCGACGAAAGCGATTCGCCACTAGTTTCGTCGTAGATTTGTCCGGTCATTTGATTTGTTAG
>ERZ781398.2473-NODE-2473-length-15627-cov-4.192910_pt1 | contig 15627 bp, 8 predicted proteins | sample MGYA00433077_ERZ781398 | MGnify/ENA primary metagenome ERZ781398 (study PRJEB29847, sample SAMN06458254) | wastewater metagenome | isolation source: Wastewater bioreactor | place: South Africa: Cape Town | study: EMG produced TPA metagenomics assembly of the... | reverse complement strand
GGAAAAGAATAAACGACAAAACGAACCGTCTGAATTCGAAGTCTGTTATCTAACAAATGTAATCTAAACGAGGTGTTTTATGTCTTCTTTATCTACTCGTATAAATATATGTGTCTTTCATTTCTTCACTAATAAAAAAAATGAAGCTTCATCGTAGGCAACCGAGTTTTTGCCGCAGTATAACTATGATTAAAGTTAGTATTATTGTATTTCTGGTTGAATTCGTAATATTATATGCTGAGGCTGACGTTTGCCAACGTCCAAATTTTGACACACTCGATGATACATTCATAAATAAAGATATGGATATATGCACTATGTTCATTCAATCTTATACAAGAAGTATTGATATGAACCAAACAATAAAAAATTATTTACTAAGACATTTGCCATACACATATATATCTGATGGACACTTGCATAGGTTTAGTCAATATGAAAATGATTATAGTTTTCTTTTGGCATCGACTATCAACAAAATCGAAATACAAACTGAGGATCATCAAAAAAGTAAATACAAACAGAATGTTACTGATGAATTGGATAAAGATAATCAAGATGAAAGCTACAATGAGATTAATTATGAATTTATCGATTGGAGTCAATCTTCAACAGAAATCTATCAAAGCATAGTTAAGAATTTTCATATATCTGAAGAATGTAATTCAATTGTAACACTTTATTTAACATTTCCATCGTATCCTCAAGATAACGGATTGGTTAACTTTCTTGAAGCATTTCAAGGTAATACAAATAAAACTTCTTCATCTTCAATAAATGGGAATCAAAATTTACAATATCGTCCAAATATAAATCCATCGTTTTTATCAATTATTGATCAATTACCATTAGCTGTTTTTCAACAATTACTCGAACAACAGCCAAATATACGATTAGTCTTTTGTGGTCATGCTTTAGGTGGTACTATTGCCCAATTATCAACTTTACATTTGGTATCAAAAGGAATTCAGTCTCATCGAAATCGATTACGAAGTATTTCAATTGGATCTTTATTTTTCTCCAAACAGTTAACAATTGAATATGTTAAAAATCATCATTTCGAAAAACATTTTATCAATATTTATCATGAACTTGATTCAATTCCAGTTTTATTCAATAGTGCAGAATTTCTCTCGTATTTGATACAAACAGATACCAAAGACAATAGTATCTGGTCATGGTTTTTAACGTATGTAGGGATAACTGATGATCTGATCAAAGAACATCGATCTACTCTCACACATGTTATGTCATGGCTATGTTCGGGTATAGCTGCGAAATATTCACGAATATCACCTAAAATCTGCAATCCTGAAAAAATCAATGCAGCATTAACAGGTCTACAACAGGCCGTCGGTCATATTCGAAAGTATTTTTTTAAAGATAAAATTTGTGAATTAGTTTACCAACCAATTGGTATTTATAATATGATTACTTTTCGAAAACTTGATCGAACATGGCACTTGGTCAATGTGAATAATGAACAGGCATTATATGATCATTTAAATAATACTTTAGAACGATTATTGAATTCGAATAATGTATTCGAAAACCATTCAATTGAAACATATTTAACAGATCTACAACAAGCAAATAAACAAACAACAGAATTAAATCAAATACGAACAATGTCGAATTTGTTTTCATCACCACAATCAAACGAAAATTACTCGATTATTATTCCATTACCATTTCGTTTTTCTGTTTATTCAGAAGATCAATTACGTACTGGAAAAAGTTATGCAACTTTCATTTCTGAGCCACCAGTTTATCCATTTGAAACACAAGCAGTACACCGCTCACCATCAAGGCATCTCGAAACACAGTTAATCTCAGCATTTAAACATAGAACTGGTATTTTAGAAATCAATGGAAATAATCTAAATGAAACAAAGAAAATCAAAGCACAACAACTAGTAAATGCTTATGATGTTTTATTGAATATCTATGACACATATGGAATAGATGCTCGAATGGAAATGATGAAACTTCAATTAGATCAACGAATGTTAGTACCAATCTTAGTATCGAGAACTAAACGAAATCAACCACCATTTCGGTCTTACATTAAAACATTGAGTTTAGTTGAAATACCGATTCTTCATTTAAATGATCATCTTCTTGCTTTTGATTCGAATTTACTTCGTATTGGATTGATTTCAACTATAAAACATGAAACTGGTGGTCTACCGGATTTCATGCAGGATATTTTTCATGCGACTTCAGTTCGATCACCAATATCTGGCACAGGTGAACATCTTAATGTTCAAACAGTTGTAGAAATTGGCTATGGGTTTTTACGAGAGCATGCTTCATCCTATGAACCCATTATCTTAGTACATGTGATCGGTGATTATCGTCCACTGACATCATTCCTTTCGCAATATGTTGATGGACTAATAGTTGAATATAATGAAGATAGTAAAGAGTTTGGTGATTTTCAATATAGTGAGTCATTTAACTCGTTACGTGTTCGAACAATTATGAAATGGAAACATACAATTAATGCTAAATTTAACGGTATCGAAGAGTTAGATGAGCCTCATCCAATGAATCAATTTAAAGGAACTGCAAAAGCAGTTGCCGATGCATTTCAAAAGCATTTACTAGAGATTTTACATTCGCAATCTTTTAAAAATGTATTAATTTCACATCGACCACGATTAATCGATATTATTCAAGATGAAAAACTCTTTTGGGATGATGATGTATCAATTGTTGATATCAACAGTTTCTTTACCAATACTAATACAAGTTTTATAAAAAAAGAAGTCTTTAAATTACAACAAAGTTATAAAATCGAAGCAGAAAATCAATTACAATTGGATAATCCAAGTCTACAATTACAAGAAAGAATGCAAAAAGAATTCGAAAATAATATCCGACGAGAGAGAAAATTTCGAGTGGAATATCAACAAACTGTCACGGAGAATTCCCTATTTCAATCATACTTATCGATTATTACTGAACCTAATGATGAAAAACGTTATGTTAATAAACGAAACTTTGAATCTGTTCTTTCGGAATTTAATGAGAAAACAATTTCAGTCTGGCGAAACGAAAAAGATCAAACATTTAACGCGATGACAAATGCAGTCAAAGATGTTATTAATGCCGGAAAAAATTCTTCAGATTATGTAAATTTAGTTGAAAAACAAAAACAAGCTACAGAGGAACATTACAACGCTAAACAAGAATTCATCAGTAATTCATTAGTTCCAGAGCACTTTTGGAGAGAAATTTCTCATTTATACGTCGTAAATAGTAGTGTCTATTCAACATATCCACATTTAGCTGCTCAACATATAATCGATGGATTTCCTCTCGAACTGCTTGATGGTGATTCAATGCTTCTGAATACGAAATGGCTTGAAGCTGTTTTCGATTCACTGAACAAAAAGTTACATAAACAACTCAACAAACAGCCTCGTATTCTAGTTTTATCAATTACTGGTCCACAGAGTTCAGGAAAATCATTTCTTCTGAAAACCATGTATGGAATTCGTATTCGAAGTAGTGTTGGCGCTTGTACACAAGGTGTTAATATGATGTTAGTACAAGTTTATGAACAAGAATATGATTACGTACTTTTAATCGATACGGAAGGAATTCGAGCACCGGAATTTATGAATTTGCCTGGTGCAGAACTTCGAGATAATACTTTAGTTACTTTTTCGATTCTGCCAGCTGATGGTACGATTTTATTGAATAAAGGAGAAGTTAATCAAGCACTGGAAGAAATTTTACCGATTGTTTTATATGTTTATGCAACGAGTTCATTATCATTACAATTAGGAGGACAAATACCATCAAAATTATTCTTTGTTTACAATCAAATTGATACAAGTCAAGAAGCAAAAGGAAAAGAACTTTTACAAGATCTAACAACACGTTTATACAACGTAACAGATAAAATTAGAGAATCACTCTCATCCGAAAATACGACATTTCATGGTTTCGAACAGTGTCGATTAGATCTAACCAATATATCCAACTCAGATTTTCGAATTCTAACTGTAAATACAAATAATCCTCCAGTAAATCATCCGGTTAATCTCTATGGCGAACAAGTACTTCAATTACGACAATGGATTGATAAAAGAATTACAAATCAAACTGAAACTCATACATGGAGAGCAAGATCATTTTCTGATATATTCGAATATCTTAAAGTAGCTATCGATACAATTCGTCAAGCTCATTATATCACAAATATTAATACAGCCTTAGAAATGTTAGCCTATAACAAATTAAATCAACAAATTGAACTCATTAAATATAATGTTTCAGCTGCATTTACAGCTACTCGAATGAAAGTCGAAGATGACATTATTAAGCGATACACAAATCGTTCAAATGATGAAAGTAATATTAACACGTTATCAGAAATGAAAATTAAAGAAATAATTAAAGATGGACACGCAGAAGTACTGAAATTGATGTCTAACATTACTCGTGATGCAAGTGCAACGATTCGTCGATTAGTTGAAGGTACAAAACGTAAGATTGCATTAAGAGACGCGTGGGATTCATTTCTCAAAGAGAAAGAAGATCGCGTTGAAATGTTTCTAGCAACTCGAATCGATCGTGAGATAACAATAGAATTTATTATTGATCAAGTACAGAATAAAATACGAAAAGATCTTATTAAAAAATGTAATGAAATCAATTGTACAGATTTAAATAATAAAACAAAAGAAAGCATTTTCGACGAGATCTACAATGAGCGAATTAAAGAAGTACAAGAACCTTATAAATCAGGAAATATCAATGTTAGTCATAGTATTAAGACAGTTTATAATAAAACTTTTGCAATTGAACAAGTGAAATTTTTCGGTGGAAAACAATTTTGTAATAACGATGGTTCATATGAATGGAAAGTCTATGAAGAAAATGAGTTAAAACACCAGAAAAATGTTGAATCTGAGACGGGACGAGCTGACCGCTTAAGTCGATTAAACGAAGAAAAGAAGAAATTTTATAATACCATCGATGAAATCATCTCACTTACGAATACATTAGGTTCGACAACTCAACGATATGACGAACTTATGGTCAATCAAGTTTTAACAAAGTTAGAACAAATAATTCATGATCGTTCGATTTCATCTCTTGGTACACGGAAAAATGTTCATCGTAGAGTATTCTGTTATTTAGAATATTATTTGACTGACCTACAAAATAAATGGGATTCAGAACATAATCGTACGGTAAAAATAGAGAAGAAACGGGGTTATTTATGGGATTTTTTTGGCAATGTTTCTAATGGAATTCGAGGCATAAAACTACTAGAATTAGAATTATTCAATGTTCTTCAGAAAACATGGAAAAGTGGATTCATTGAAGTACTTACAGAAGGTCTTAAAACAACAGTTGCACAAAAAAAATGGATTCGGGATAGTGATATTCTTGGTGCTTATATAGATAACGAAAAAATACAAATATTAGAGAACTATGGCATCGACAGTCTGCTGGGTAACATTAGTTCAGCTAATCAATTTTATGAAAAATGTGTAGAAAAACTTATACAAACTATTATTAACGAAAGTGTTGAAGAGAAATGGACTATGTTTTATAATGATACAAAAAACGCACTTGATTATGCAAAAGATAGTGCGAAGAAGAGTTCAAAAAATTGTTTGCAAACTTTTCTTGATAAATTGAAGAATAGTTCTAGTACTCTACCAGAGGAAATCAAATTGAATATACCATCGCGGTCCGAGATATATGGCAATGTTACCGATCAAGAAAAGGATATATTCGATACCATAGTGACGAACATCATGAAAGCAATTCCTGAAAATCCAGAATCAAAATTAAATGGCAATGAAAGTCAAACGATTCTTAAAAAAATACGACAAGATCCCGCTACTGACAGTGCCAAACCTCGATGTAATCACGCCTGTGCATTATGCGGTGCACCATGCTTTAAACATGCTAATCACACTGACTATCATGATTTCTACCATCAACCTGCAGGAATATCAGGTGTTCGCTACGCTGGAACAAATCGTATTGTTCATGACACATGTCATGAAAGTTATGTTAAGAAACTTAGATTTACAATAGATGGAGGTCGGTCATACCATGATTTCACGGAATTTCCAACCCTCCTTAAGTATGAAACTCCTGTCAGTGGTGGTAAACGAAATCTACTAAGTGAATATTTAATGGGTAAATATCACAAAAAGATCGCTGAATACTATGGGTTAAAACCAAATCCGCCAGTACCAGTCGCGTTTGAAGAATATACATTAGATTATATTAAAAATAAAATCAATAAAACAATCAATCCTTAAAGAATTAATATTGAAACACAATTAGTAGAACAATAAGTACCTTATTCGTATAGTTTTCACTTCATATTTGTATTTGATTTTTTTTAAAATAAAAATGGCACCAAAATTTTTTCGTGTTTTCTTTTATTAGTCAATCAATCAAATGATTCCATGTAACTATAGTGAAGAGAAAAAAAAAGATTGATGATGATGATGAGTATAGTCTGTTGATCTTTATCTGTGAAAATAATGACAATATGATCACGTTCAGTAAATAATTTGGAATGTATTCATGCACATCCATCTGTAAGAATTTTATTATTGTAATTTCCTTCGATGAACTTATGCAATCAAACTATTTCAAGTCAATTCGATTTGGCAAAACAAATTATTTGAAGTGTTTTAACAAGTGAATTAGTTCTAAAACATTGTGACAACGTCGCGTTCATCTATTCTTTCACAATACTAAAAGTTCAATAGATAATCAGAATAGAACAGAAAAAAAAACAGTTCTCGTTGTCACTGCTGATGAATAGTTCCATCTCATATAGTCACTGATTGCAAAAAAATCCAATTAGACTTGATCACTTATTATTATTCCAAACACGGTTTTGTCTCGATTTCAGACTCGAGATTTCATTTACATCGGAAATCATATCACTGAACTCGTCTCCAATTAGTAATTTCTATTCATCGAAATAAATACAATGTTTATTACTTATATATGCATGATTTATCTCCAATACAATGCAATCACGATTTCCTTATTGTACATATTTGTCCGCAAGAGTTTTTTTTTGTTTCTGCATATTTACACAGTGAATTGATAATGGTTATTTGCGTGTGTGTTTTTCTTTTATTTCACAAGAAGAAGCGAAAAAAAAAAACGAAAGGCAATTTTAGTTGAGATTCCTGTTCGTATTTTGAAGAGCTCTTGTTCTATCTGCATGATTCCATTTCTCCTTTTACTCCTTCTCTCTCTCTCTCTCGCTTCATGTACGTCACAAAACACGACAACCATAAATTAGACTCGTTTGATCATAGCGCTCGCGCGTGTGCAGTACATAAGAGAAACCGAACTGTACGTCACTTTCTCTATGATTCTCTTTTTTTTTCTTTCTATAATGCATTGGCCAAAAAAAAAACGCAGAAGAAAAAAAAAGAGAGAACGTATTTCCGGGTAGTTGCGACCGTCTTCTTCTTCTCCTTCTCTTTTTTTTCACCACGTACTACTCATCATCGTCACTACTACTGCTGCGAACTGATGCCTTAGGGAATGCGTTGTTTAGTTTAAAAAAAAAACGAGAGAAAGTGAGAAAGAGAGAAAGCGAAAAAAGAAAATTAGCTGTCTTGAGAGAATCATATCATTTTGAATCAAACAGCGATTATTCACAAACATGTCGGCAGCTAAAGAAGTGGATGATGATATCACAACTTCTTCGACGACGGTTGACAACTCAAAATTAAATACTCAATCGGAAGAAACGACAGAAATTTTGTCGACAGTTCCATCACCTCCTCCTCCTCCTCCGACATCAACATCTGAAGTATCCGTTACTGACGAACAACCTGAACCGTCGGCAGCAGCAGCATCTGGCCGACAACATCTATCTCGTATTAGCCTATTTCAACGAAATACAATTCACGTTTGTGATCAAATCTCGGATCACATGTAAGTTACTTTGTTTTTTTCTTAAGTTCTAACGATATCTAATCTCTTGACAAACATATTTGCATGAGTCAACACAAACACAAGACGGGAAAAGAGTCAGCTACAAATTTCCTAATAGTCACAGATTCGGGTCATTCATTGATAATCGTCTGAGCTTTGTCAAGCAAAAATGAACTAGTTAGTTAGTAAGAGTAGTCCAATCGTCGAGGGAATATATATATATGAACTAAATGTCACTACTCGTCGTCATGAAAAAAAGAAAAGAAAGAATAGGAAAAAGAGTTTTCTTTCTATCTGTCACACACTCTAATGAACTTCTCATCATTGATATAGATTACGTCGACTTTTCTCGTTCATATTACAAAAGGTAAATGTGTCAAGAGAGAAACTCACTGCTGTCGCTGCTATTGTATATGTTTATAATAAGAATCATTGCACAAGGCAAATGTTTCTCTTTTTTTTTCTTCTTCTTCGTTTCATTTATTAATAAATAAATGATGTCCGGAAACAGTTGTTACTCATACAATGACATTCAGTCAAATTTATAAATTGTTAATATTATACTGATTGATATTAATATAGCTGTACGTACGTATCTTCTAACCGTAAGCATCTTTCTATTCTCTCGATATTGAAATCAACGTCAATTCAGGCGAATTGTTATCTGATTAGAATGCAAGAGAATAAGTCAGATCATATCAATATGACAGATTAGAATCGTTCAATAGAATTCTGGAAGAGGAAATTCTTTTCTTCGAATAACCTTCGCATAGTGTATAAGCATTTAGATGAGAATCATTACTGGCAGGTAAAACATTGGCAAACTAATCGAAGTATAATAATGTAATTATTCCATATGTGTTTATTTGAAAATTATCGATATAAATACGGTCAATGATCAATTTTTTTATCATCAGAGAAAGAGAATAGTATAACAAATTGCATGCATTTATTTTGATAGATTAAATTACATCGCATATACGAAAAAAGAGGTCGTTTTTTTGTTCGTAAGATTTCAATGAGTAATCTATCTGTTTAGTCATCTAACCTTGATTGCCATCAGTATTCCGAAATCAACAAACCTTATTGATATCAGTATACGTGCGATATAACCTTGGCATTCCATTAGACATCAAGATGATAGACATCACACTATTATTCTAATTACGACTCATATCACTGTATCAAACAGAGGTTTCTCGACCGTTTTCTTTTTAATGATGTGCCATTTTCTTTCAACCTTGAAAAGATCATATCGATAAATAAATCGGTATATTTTGATTGTACGTAATTATTTACCGATTATTTCATAAGACTAATCCATGTTTTTGCTTCTCATTCTTCGCCCTCTTTTTTATACGAAAAAACGAAAGAAAGAAATCACCTATGTACTCTTATGGAGAATATTGTGATACAATCTTTGTCTTTTGGTTCTCACGGGTGTTGCTATTGTTTTTCAATGGCAACTCAAAGGAGACAAAAAAAACGAATGATAGATAGGAAACAGCTTGTTTGCGCAGTGGTTTGTTTGTTGTCAGTTTTGATTGATATCGATAAGAAAAATGATGAGGATTCAAGGTCTACCAGGACGAATATCGGGGAAAAACAACGGTTTCCCACTGAGAAAATTCTGTTAAGACATTTTTATTTCTCTCATACCTTGGCAAAGGTTAGATCTGTTCGAGGAGACGGTTTAAAACAACAAGATTCTCAACGGTGGCACACAGTATGATAATTGAGTTCGAATAGCAAGAAAAAAAGGACATTGATAATGATCATTAATAAATCCTTATCTTGTTCGACGCATGTTCTCATCATTGATTTTAGCTCGGTCGAAAGAATAAACTGAATGGAATTTTAACGTTTTTTTTTCTTCTGCGTCCTTATTTAACCGCAAGACATATTTACACGAATACACATATAAATATATACATATAATCAACATTTAAAAAAAAAGAAGGTCTGTAAAGGGAGAAAAAAACGAAAGAAGAATGTGAGATTGTAAAATCCCGTCCGCATATGCGTAGATGTTCGAATTGCTAGAGCAAAAAAAAGCAAGCACGAGCAAGATTCATTCCTTTTCTGTCTTGATTACACTGTGCATTTACTTGTGTAATGCATTCTATCACACGCATTCTATGTCAGCATCACTCAATTCGACGATGAAAGGAGGAATAAGCAAAAGCAAAGAGCAATCGTCAAAAAAGAAGAAGAAAAACAGCAATAAACAGATTATATTAACAAATCGTTCTATTACTCCTTCTTCTTCTTCTCTATCTGACTATAGCACGCCTCATCAACAGCATCATTCAGCTCCACCGGCGCATCATCAAACGTCGAAAGCAGGTTTGCATGCAATTAACGAAAACGGAGAATATCTATCGAACGCCGAACAACCACAAGATTCAACAACGACAACAGCAGTTCGATTTCCACGTTCAAGTACAGTTCCGCATTCAGGCAATTCTCCAGCTTCATATCCGTGTTATTATTCGGACAACGGCACACTTGTTCCCGGAACTGTTTCACCTGCCCAATTGAATGCATTTTACCACAGTCGACAACCACTTTCAATAATTAACACAAATTTTCAACCGATTTCTCCTCATCATTATCCGTACAATAGTCGACCTGTTGACATCTTAAAACCGACGTTTTTAATTGTTCCTAAAGAAGCCGAACAGAAACTATCCGCACAACTGTCTGCATCGAATTCGCCATCGCCAACAAAATCAATGACGAAAAAATCAACAACAGTCGACACTCTTTCGAGACACGTCGGTGTAATGGCAACACCGAATCCATCGCCTTACGTTCATTTTGTTAATAAAACACATCCAATCGAAACTTCTCAAGAAGGTCTACCGGAAACATCGATTATCCAAGAAAATTTTACGACTTCAAACGAATTTAATCAAACATCAGCTAGCATAAGCTCAATGCCAAACATCGCTTTAACACAAGGTAAAACGTCTCTCAAGTCGGAAGACACATGTTGCAGGTCATTGCCTATTGATTATTGTATCTCCGCCCATTAGAACATAAGCTTTCTTTACTTGATTATGCTCATATTTCTTACGTCATACAGACAAGGTTCTCCGACCGTTCGTCAATCATTATCCATACGATTATATATATATACATATCTCGTTACTTTTTTTTCTTTTTCTCTGACAGTCGTCGCATAAACATTCTTCTGTCTTTTATGATCTAATCATTACCAGCGAATAAATATCGTTTTTCTTTAGTCTCACCATATCATCTTTATGGCTCACCAACATTACGATATTATCCTGTCACGCAACAACAATTACCACCACCACCACCTGAGGAACAACAACAACAACAAGTAAGTGGAAATTCTGAGCCAACAACCGTTCGATCCGCAACGGCGCCACAAATGGGTCGAACACGAATTGCAACAGGCGAGACCGATGAGTCAAGTGTACAATCAATTGATTTTGCTCATACGGATCTTGTTGAAATGCCTGGCTCATGGCGATATCAATCTGTTCCCTATCGTGGAATGCCACGACGACATCGTCCGCCATTACCACAGGCATTTCTCGATCAACAACAATACGCTAGTGACTCCGAACAAGTCATACGACCAGCTAGTTATCGTCAACAGCAACTATTCGGCTCGATACCAACTATTAATCAGTAAGATTTGAGATGCGATTCAACGATTTCGTTCTACTGAAATCTTTTGTTTAGACAATTCGATTCCATTCGAGGTGCAGGACCTGTTGAATTCGCTCCTGCTATTCGTTTAGAAGAAAAAGATATACTCAAAATCGCTTCATTCTACCGAAGTATGGGCACATTAGTTTACGTCGCTCGATGTTTAGCAACACTCTACACATCCGATTTCGATGCTATGGCAAATTTAAAAGATTGGAAAAAACTCTACACAGGCGTACCGATTTGGTTATTCAACACGGGAATGAATCCGAAACGGTAGTTAATTATTTGTAATTCTTTCAGTCGATGATCATTCTCTTGATTGTATTTAGAGCTCGTTGTATTCGTTTGATCATCTCGGAGCTCGGTTCAAGTTTTACTCTTTGGGATACGATTGTCAATGGTGCATCCGATGTTCGTCTACCGAAATCTCGACATATAACATTGAAATCACTCGAAACAGGCACAATTCTCGCATTGAAATTCGATGATACGACCGCAACCGACGAGTTTCATCAATATTTTGTTAAACTATCATGTGATCCACGAAATGCCGATCTATTCGATATTTTCAATGCAAAACGACGTCGACCTGTTTTCCTTTTACGAAAGAAAAAAATCCGAAAATCAGCCATTTCAAAACCATCGCAATTCGCTCATATAACGAAAGTCGATGAAAATGATCGAGATTCATTGTACACATTCTCGGTGCTAGTTGACGAAGGACCAATTGTATCTTCTTAAAAAAAAACTGACTTTTTCTTCATATTGTCTAATGTATTTGTCATGTCGAACACTTTGTGCATTTGTTTTTATACTTCCGAATTTATAAGCAAAAAGAAAACCTTAACACAACTAAATGTCAAAGAATTGATTTGGTCTTTTTTTTCTTCTTATCTCGATTCGTTTGAATAAAATTGATTTGACTAAGAATTAAAATATATTCATATTAAAAGAAAATGTTAATCTACTAATGATGAGAGAGAGAGAGAAAAAACGACAAAATTACACAAGCGAATTAGATTTTGGTCGATCGTTCTCGGCTGTTGCTTCGTTCGGTTTCGATCGAAGGAGTAATCGATTGATAATCATTCGAGCTTAGTTTTTGTTGCATCTCGTTAATTTGCTGTTTCATATCACGAATCTAAATGCACATGAATCATCGGTCCGATAATCTGTCGATTTTCTTACCTGATCATCTTTCTGTTGAATTATTTTGTGTTTGGTTTCTGTGTTTTCATAGGGATCATCTCTATTTAGCAAAATAAAATTCGATATTCAACAAATAAACAAGAGGATTTACTCGTAGATATCATTTAAATTTCGTTTGCCAAGTAATTGTTGAGCTCGAAAGCTTTCATAATGAACATCACTTGTTACATCTTTTAAATCTTGAAGATGCGTTCTAAAAATTGATTCTTTTATTTTCTCTCAAAAAACAAATCAATTCAACGTCCTACTTGCATAACATCTCGCGTAAATGAGCGAGATCACTGTATTTCGGATCTTCGACATCGATAACTCCCCACGGATAAGTTCGAGCTCGTGTTTTGCGTCCGTTCGATTCAGCTGTTATGTTACTTCCCATAACAGCGAACGGAATCGATTCCTTTTTGTTCGTATTCAATGAAAGAGTCTACTAAACTTAAAATCGAATTCAAATCTTTCGTTTACTTTCAAAGCTTTATCGAGCGGATGATTATCTTCATCTTGTTCGGCGTCTCCTTCGGGAAAATCGTATAATTGCACTCCGAATTTATCGATATCACTTAACAGTTGTTTTTTCAAAGCGATTAATTCACTTTTGAGTAGTGTATCGGCTTTGGCAATAACTGGAATGATGTTAACTTTATGTTGAAGATGATGAAGAAAATCTCGATCGATTGGTCGAAGTCTTTGTTGAGAAAGAACAAACGAAAACATGAAAGAATTGCGTTTTGGTTGAGGTTTACCCGCGAATACTTGGAGGAAGAAAATATAGACAACAATGAACACGTTGATCTTGAACATATTTACGTTCGACACCGAAACTTGTTTCGGCTTGAAAGTATTTGAGAAATTGTTGATCGATAAAGTCGAGAATTGGTTTCCAGCTATAAAGAAAAAAACATGAAAACGAAATAAAACACGAAGCGATAGGTTTTACCTTTCAGTACAGTTCATTCCATCGCCAAAACCTGGTGTATCAACAACAGTTAAACGTAATTTCACGCCTTTTTCTTCTAATTCAACAGTACGAGTTTCGATTTCGACTGTTTTCGGTGGATGTACTACAATCAGAGATACGTCGAAATCGATGAGCACAGTTCTGTCTCAACTTACACCGAGCAGACGGTGGACGATCTGCATAGAGTTCTGTCATGAATAAAGTATTGATAAACGTTGATTTACCAAGACCATGTTCGCCTATGAAAATTCAAAAATGATTATCTATCAAAAACACAAACAACAATTGATTTCGTGTTTACCAACAACCATAATTGTAAATTCGAAACCACGTTTGAGCGTTTTTCGATGAATTTGATCGGGTAATGTTGAAAATCCGATTGTATCCTGGAATGTCAACGGTCTCGATAAGATCGAATCAATCGAAGCTCGACTTTGACGTGAATAAGGCACATCACGTATGTACGCATTCGATGCACTACTTTGTTTTCTTAATAAATTCGCTAATGGATTCGAATTGAGACTAATTGAAGGGCTTGATGTCGAAGAAAAACTCATATCTCGACTATCGATCACTTTCTCCTTTTTTTTCTATTTAAAAAAAAATTGTATCGATGTAAACGATATATCTCTATCGAATGAAGAAATGTCGAGGCCTTAATAACCTTCCCACACACTAGTGATAAGACAAATAATAAAAAAAAAGTCGAATGAGGAACTACGAACACAAACATTGCTTATCAATGGAAGTTCGATGTTTTTTTGTCGGCCATGATTAGATCTTTCTTTTGAATAATTCATTGTTACTTCGTGCAATTAGAAGATTTTTTCTTGTTGATGAATGAAGCTTAGAAATGATTGTTTCATCATTTGGAGAACTGTTCTATATTGAAATCAAATGAGGTAATCGAACGAATAAAACAAAGGTGTTATGTTCGATGAATAGGATAGATTTTATTACCACATCAATTTCGAAAGGTTACAATCAATCAAAAGAACGAGATAGAGCTCAACAATTGTAAAGAAATTGTTTCTTTTTTTTTCTCTAAATTTATGACGTTGATTACTACTTGCTAAATAAATTGAATGAAAATACGTAGTAACCTGGCAACGTAAATAGAAGCCTTGTTTCTTTGTTTTGGGTTTTTTTTCCTTCTTTACGTCAATCGTTTTCTGTTTTTAACAACTCATCGCGTGACGTTGATTTAAAATTCTCTACGTCACTCGCCGCATACATTTATATATCGAGTGCAATCATCGATTTTCCGTTAGAATTTCATTGAACGGAAGATGAGTGACATACCATCGAGTTTTATTTGTCCGATTACGAGAGAATTAATGACGGATCCAGTTATTGATCCCGATGGAAACACTTATGAACGTGTGGCCATTGAAAATTGGATTAAAGATCATTCAACTTCACCGATTGTAAATTTGAGAAATCATTTGTTGTTGTTTTTCTTTTTGCTTCAATCGATCGTATCTCTCTTTTTTAAAGACTCGTACTCCTCTGACTCTCTCTGATCTACGGCCAAATCGAGCGTTAGCTACGAGTATTGAAGAATATCGAAATAAACAATCATCATCATCATCATCGAACAACACAACAAATGCAAATGTAAATGTAAATCAATCATTTGATTTAAAAATAACCAGTAGTTGGTCAGGCAATTATGCTCATGTTTCAATTGAACCACCGACTGGTGATGGTATACGTGCTCCTTGTGATATTTGTTGTGTTGTTGATGTATCCGGGTCAATGTCAACAGAAGTTGAAATTGCGGGAGCAACAGATAAAGAAAAATTTGGTCTATCTCAATTAGATCT
>ERZ781398.2471-NODE-2471-length-15631-cov-3.495570_pt1 | contig 15631 bp, 19 predicted proteins | sample MGYA00433077_ERZ781398 | MGnify/ENA primary metagenome ERZ781398 (study PRJEB29847, sample SAMN06458254) | wastewater metagenome | isolation source: Wastewater bioreactor | place: South Africa: Cape Town | study: EMG produced TPA metagenomics assembly of the... | reverse complement strand
ATAGAAACTTCGTACTTTTACATTATAGAATTCTTATCTTTAACTGCATATATCATATTTTATTTAAAAAAAAATTATGCTGTAATATATCCACTTTGATATCGACGACTATTTCGTCGTAATCGAACGGCACGTTGAAGTCGCTGAATAAGTGCTTCACTTCGTTGATACAATTCATTGAATTGTTCAATTGAAGAATAACCTCGTCCAACTTCGAATAATTGTTCCATATGGTAAATAATCATTTCAAATTGTTGTAAACTATTGAAAAATTGTTTGGGCTCATAGCAGTAACCCTGCGCAGACACAGATGCAAATTCACAGATTCGATGTAGATATACCAAATATTCTACTAGTTGACAGCAGTGTTCAAATAGAGCATATCGTTCATCAAACTGTTCTATATCCAACGATAATGATAATGTGCTGATTAATCGTTTAGCATTTTCTTTCATTTTGATTTGTACATGGAAAGCTCTTTGGTGTCGATGATAGATTGCACTAGTATAGAGATTATTTAGTGCACTCGTTTCTCCTACTATAATTCGCTCTTGTAAACTAACTGCTGGCTTTGGACATCGCCATATACCGACAGATGGAGAATGTTCACTCCATCTTCCGGTACAAAGCCAACAAAATTGAACACCACAATGACATTTCATATGATTACAACCGCCATTCTTTTCAATAAATTGATTGCATGAAATACATTTTCGTCCAGTGATAGTTGTTATTATTTGCTTATTATCATTAATTAGATGACCTCTCCGTGCAGCTACATGCATATAAAATTGAGTAGAACGACATGTCGCAGGAAAATGTGCTTCTTCTCGACATTCAAGGCAGAATTCGTAACCACATCGACATTGAACGCAATCGAGACATGACGAATCAATGATTGTAACAATATTCGAACAGTTTGTACGCGGACATCGAACATATGAACGAGAAGAATTTAATAAACATTGCTCAATATGACGTTCATATTTATTGAGATAATGTTGATTGACTAAAGATAAAATAGTACCTAAAAATAAAATAAAATGATTATACTGGTTGTAAAGCTTATATGAATGGTTTATCATTACCGGCATCTACTACAGATGTGCAATGCAATTCAGGACAAACAGTTAATTTAACATAATCTATTGAATTCTGCAGATATTGTGTCCAACAGGTATTACAAAGCCAATGTCCACATGCTTTTAATGCTGTCATAGATGCAACATCCTCCATATCTTCATAACAGATCGAACAAATCTTTGATGCTGAATGTACGAAATCATTCTGTACATTATTGTGATTTAATTCATGAACCTGTTGAATTTTTTTGTTAAGAAATTCAATATCACTCAATTGACAATCGATTGCGGTTTTAGCAAATAATCGTTGGTTTATTTTCGATTTCATTGGTTTAAACATTCGAGCAGGTAATGTTTGTAAAAATTCAATTACCTTTTCGATTAATTCTTCGATTCGATAGACTTTTTCGTCTGGTGTCAATACATTCTCCAATTCGAGCATTTTAATATTGAGATTCATATTTAAACCAACTTTTGCATAGCAAATATCTTCACTTTTGTTTACGATTATAACAAGATAGGACTCATTCGATGAAATCAATGATTCTAATCGATTAGTTAAACAAATGAGATATTTTGTTGGAGAACATTCAGCAAGAATCAAATCTTTTCCATAAGTTTTCAATAGATATTCGTGATTTAATTCATTTCTATGAAGAGCAACTGAACGAAACGAAAGTGACATGTATCGAGGTCGACGAGGTGTCGGTTTCGATTGTTGGACATGTTTCTATGAGAAAGAGAAATGCAAGATTTAAAAAAAAATGTAAATAAATCTAATTTACTCTGGTAGTAGTGCCATATTGATGATAAATGATTTTTCCTTTGTAATTGTAAGCTTTTTTTGGAGATGGTTGATTACTATGTCGTTGTATACGTTGTGATTGAGAACGAAATTTCTTCGATTCGAGTAGCGGAAAATCATTCAGTTTTATTGGATTAAACTTCGGACAAGTTGATACCGAATCTAGAATTTCATCACTATCACTAGATGATTGTTCAATGTCATCATATATATCTTCCTTGGTTAAATGATATCTCTTATGCGCACGGAAATTTCCATACACTAAAATAAGAAATGCTAAATCATTGAATCTTTATGTTATATTTTCTTATACTATTATTTCTATGATTTGTTCGAATAGATGGCACTACTTTTCTTCGCGTTGCTATATCAAAAGAATACATAATATCATTATCATCAGCGATCTCTGTTTGTGAAATGCATGTATAGCAATTTTCAATATGTTCATCGGAATATCTCGTTTCTGTAAGTAATTTCATTGACAGAGGTGGCATCGCTCGTCTTCTAAATAGTTCACCTAAATAACTTTTTATCTCAATATGATATTCATTTTGTGAAATAACCGCTGATGTTGAATGACTTTTTTGCCGTTGAAATTCAGGTTGAATAGATAGTCTATCGTCTATATTTTGCTGTACTATCTCATTAAACAATTCCCATCGTTTTTGTTTATGCAACGAATAATCAACATTTGGCGCTTCGATTCCGAATAGACCTGGCTCACTCAAAAAAGGATTGTACATAGTATATCTCTTATTGCCTTTCAATATCGCACGAACAGATGAACCACCCCATGATGTTATTAAACAATAGCATATACCAAGACTTTTACCATGTGCATCGAAATATTTTTTTGGCCGTAAATTTGGCTTCTCATCATCAGAAAGCATATTATACAGTGCAAGAGAAATGCGTTACCTGTCTCCGTTTATATACGCATATCATGTATGCATTATATCTGTGTGAATAATGAATCATATTGCACAAATTTGTCGCAATATACGTATATATTTTGACTCGTTCTTGGGATTCCAACAAATAAAAATGAAAAAAAAAAACGAAATTATCTTTCGTAACATAAGAATAATCTATCTAGTAAAATTTTATTCTCAGGCAATATTTCTGGCTAATTATAGATCATCAATGGTTTTTAATCGAAACGAAGATGGAAATAATGTTTGACCATTACCGATCATATTTTTTTTAATTAATGACTGTGCACGTAACCAAATAAGAGTTGAAACGGTAATATTTGGTAACTGAGAATACGAAAGGCAACTATCGTTAAATTGAACAATTCTTCCGTGCCACACGAAAAGTTGCTGTAATTGAATAGGAGTTTTCGTTGGTAATCGAAGCATTCCATTGTCTTGGCACGGATGTAATGAACGTTGCTTTTTACAATTCCAAAAACGACCGTCAGTAAAGCAAACTGGAAAATATGAAATACCGATACCACGATTAACGGCTATTTTATGTAGTCCATCATTGTATAACCAATACCACAGATTGGGACGTTCATCAAATTTTAAATAAAATGCAGTTTTATTGTATGGCATTTCACAAATAATATCTAACATTTTCTTGGCAATTCCGCTTTCTTTTGGTCCATAGTAGAGAAAATGATTATTCCAATGATTGTTTCCTGTGCCTTGTGCAAATGGTCCTATTCGAAGCATTGGTTCAAGATTTCTCAACGGAACAGCATCGGTATCGAGCCATGCTCCACCATATTTTGACATAAGAAGTTGTCGAATCATATCCGAACGAGTTTGAATTGGAAATGATAAATCTGCAGCATATTTATCATCGATAAACTCTCGTTTATGTTCTAAACAAGTGCCACGAATTTCTTCAGTTGAATTGAAATATCGAAATTGAATAGAATTTTTAAAACGTTGATATCGTTGAGTAACTTGTTTAGGTATTGCTTCTACATACCAATAATAGATTCGATGTCCTGCATTAAGATTTTGTGTCGCAAGAAATGCATCGATAGCGACTTCTAAAGCCGGTCGCCATTTACCAACATGCAAAAAATGAAAAATAACACCTTCTTTAGGAATTGGATATTTCGGACAACTAGAATTACTAAAATAAATATCCCAATCTTGAAATTTACGGCTTCCTGGATACATATCAATTTTTGTAATCCATTTCGAAATGCAATGAATCGGATTTTTTATCTTATTCCAAAATTGAATTTCAGCTTGTTTAATTGTCATACTATTAAATTTGTTATAAAAAGACAATATAGTAATTCCAAAACTAACGATTGCGCTAAGTAAAAAAACTGTTCGTCTAATCGATAACATTTTTGTTTTACTATGCAAAAACGAAATTTTATCAATACACTACATAAAGTAACAATGACGATGGTTTACTCGTCTTTTTCTTCATGATCATTCGCCCATGACAAGTGCAAAATTTTTTCTCGTTTCTCAATGACTGTTCTCACGTGATCAAAGTGTAACTCAATGATTAATAAATAAGGTAATCGGTAAATTTATTTTGTTTTTTTCATTCGAATCAACTGTACAAAAGCTAGTAAAAGAAAACCAATGGTAATCATAGCTAATGCAAATATATTCTGCCAAACATTCCATGAGGTTTCATATGGAATTTTCTTTTGTTTTAACACACTTGTACCTGTTACTAGACAAAAATCAGTTTGATTCCATGGACAAAATGTTATCTCAGAAAATTCATTAATTATCAACATATTTGACGCATATCGAAATGCACTTAACCATTGAATCCATGACAACCAAGAGAATATACTCGATAGATCGACAATAAAACCACAGAATATCATCATAATAACAAAGATTGATACGACAACAATAAGTGCAACAGCTAAATAAATACAAACAATATTGATGAATAATGAACGAAATGAGATTTACAGAAAACAGGTATCGTTGCTGAAATGAAAAAACATGTTGCCGATCCGAATACGGAAGCCATGAAAATTGTAAGAAGATAAACTAAAAATTGACTTAAACTTTGCTGTAAACCAGTTAGAAAATAAGCTATCAATGAATAGATAATCGATGGTAGAATTCTCATTGGTAAAATATCACAAATAATTTTCGTCAAAAAGAATGTCGATGTTCGATAATAACCACTAACATTCTCCTAAAAGAATCATGTAACAGAAAAAAAAAGAATTTGGAAAGCTAAAATCTTTACATGAATAAATAGAACTCGTTCTTTTAGTAAGGATTCTAATGCTGTAACTGAACTAAATATTTGACTCGCAATCATAACAAAGATCGCACCTAGACGATTCGATATTCCTGTTTCAATCGATAGATTAATTTGATAGAAAACCAAGCCGACTAATAGTCCGAGAAGAATAACAACAAATGCTTGTGAAACGAATAATTCTGGATTACGAATGGCATTTGTTATTGTTCGAATCGATACATGGTGGATTTCTCGACGAATCGAACGTTTTGTTCTCGAACGTGATGGTGGTTTCAATGGATTTTGATTGATTGAATTCTGAATATTGTTAAACATCGATGAACTTTCGTAAGTTTCAATTAATTGTTTAAGTTGTTGAGGATTTTGTTCAGCATCAATTAAAACATCGAGAGCAAAATCAGCTGGATTATCATGTAATTCACATTGATAATTAAGCTGATTGAAATAATCAAGAAGATTGTCTGTTAAACCTTGATAAACACAAAAACCTTTCGACATTAGAAGTACACAATCGAATAATTTAAAAATTGAAAAACGTGGTTGATGAATAGAAAATATAATCGTTCGTCCACATTTCGACAATTGATTTAAACATTGCATGACATTCCGAGCTGTTGATGCATCGAGACCAGTTGTTGGTTCATCAAGAAAGAGTAGTTTCGGTTGAAGTACTAACTCCATTCCGATGCAAGTTCGTTTTCTTTCTCCACCCGATACGCCTCGTAAAAATTCCGTGCCTATTCGAGTATCTGCACACGATCTTAAACCTAATTCATCGATGATTTTCTCGACGCGATTCTCTCGTTCGGCCAATGAAACATCCGAAGATAAACGTAGATTCGCTGAAAACATGAGATTTTCTCGAACAGTTAAAGTACCACTGAGTATATCATCTTGAACAACATAGCCCACCATGTATTTAAATGACGATGATATCGGCGAACCATCGATATAGATTTCACCGGTGACATTACGTCGATGTTTTCGACCAGCAAGAATATCGAGTAATGTCGATTTACCACAACCGGTTGGTCCTTAAAAAAGATATGATTTAATCAAAGACAATCAAAGGTTTTCTTTACCCATAATAGCATTCATTCCTGTTGTGAATATGCCGGAGATTTTATTTAGAATAATTTGAGGCGATTTACGTCGAAGAAATGATCGATTTAAACGATATTCAATATTACGAAATGAAATTGTGAATGTTGATGAATGAGATTGATTATTCATCGTTATCTCATTTAAAATTATCGATTTTCCATCGACTTCGTCCGGAATTGAGAGATTTAGTTCAGTATTCATTCGATCTAAAAACACAATAAAATAACATCAATCGATTTCTCTCTTTCAGCACCTCCATTGTAGAGATAAGAAGAAAACATGAGAGATCAAATTTTCTTTTTGTTTCTATTCAGTGAGACACAAAAAGTGTATACACAGTTAAATGCTTCAAAGCTGATCCCACAGAACTAGGAACTTCAAAACCATAAAATCCTCTGGGAAAAATCAACGTACAAACATTGGTATTGGGTCTAATCCCACAAATAAAAGATTAAAGCAAAAAAAAAGTTAGTATTCAATTTCATGAATCAAATTTTTATCAAACTACCGTAATTCAATCTTTGACTTTGGTTGTTTATTTATTTCGTCATAGATTAACGAGATAAAAATTTCATTTATAAATGGTATTTCATTCAATTCGTTTTCACTTATTTTCGAAAAATGTTTTCCTTCATATTTCTTATTTTTCATTTACTTCTATTAACTAAAATTAATTCAAGTCCAATCGATGAAGAAGTTTCAGCTAATCGAATGCATACATGGAAATTCGATGATGATCATTCATCTCCTGATTTAAACAAGATTCAACAGCCATTAGATCAACTGAAAAACAACAATGATAATAAACTGGAAGATGTTTGCAAAAATCTGTGACTGTATTATAATATCAGTATTTAATGTGTCTTTTTTTAAGATTCCGGATTTAACTAATATCGAATATTATAACCGAATTATACGGCGTTTCACAGAAAACAAGAAGAAAAATAAAAAGAACAAAAATAAAAAGAACAAAAAAACGATACAGTGCCGGAAGACGAAGAAAGGAAGTAAGAAGCGCTGCCCGATAATAGAAACAGAATCAACAGATGATTCACCAAGTAAGATACTAATGACTATAGAGAGATTTACTGATTACAACTATATTGAATATTGTTTCAGTTGTTTTCCCGCCTGAAGATTTGAATAAAGTCAAAAATTTTCTTCTCAATTCAGTATCACGCAATCAACTAGAAGATTTCAGTAAAATATCTGATGTTATTAAAAATGTCACTGGTTTATTCCCGACGAATAGTATATCTATTTTACAAAAATTGGCCGTTTCTTATGCTGACACAACTTGGTCTATCAAACTAAGTTTTGCCGATTCATGTGCAGGTCTAGTCAAATTTGTTGTTAAAGCTTATCATGTTATGAAACGTTCGATGCGCAAGAAAGATGAAGCTGCTTTAAAAAGATACGCAAAAACAGTGAGAAAAGATACTGTTGATCAATTTAGTTCATTTGCAAACTCATCTCGCCAACAATTAATCGATATTCATTCAGATTTATTGGTCAAGGCGCATGGTGCTAAAATGAGAGCATTACTTGATCAACGATGTGAAAAAGAAGCTGATCTTATAGAAAAAGCTGCTGACCTCTTAGGGAAACATAGTGAACTAAGCAAGCTCCAAGCGGATATAAATGTATTGACCTTGGAAAAAGAATTTATTGATAAATCGTTATACAATTCTGAGGAGGCAAAGAAAGAAACTGAAGAACGAATTAACGATTTAGAAAATCAAATATCGAGTTACGAACAAAAAATTATGGAACATCGTAATACTCAAACGATTCAATTTGAAAGATTCTGGATATTTTTCTGGCGAGTACGTGATGTAGCTCACAACAATGGAGAAGCTATAGCACGAGAAAATCTTAATCGATTATTGGACGAAATTCGTGCGCTGAAAGATCTAGTGAACAAATGGTCGAATAAAAAATCCGTGGATCGTTTGTTAGTGATTCGATATAATTTGACGCGTATGACAAACGAGAGCAATTTAAAACAGGAACTTTATAGAAAATACAATGAATCCTACAACAAAGCTGAAGCTGACTTTTTTAAAATCATTACTGATATGAAAAATATTGAAGAAACAGCTGGAACATATTGTCTTGCATGTATGGATGCTGTAGATCGTCTAGCTCGTGCTGTTCAAAGTGGACAAGAATCGTTTACATCTGCTTATGCAACTGTAATAGAAACAATTAAAAGTATCGATATCGATCCAGATCTTTTAATCAGATCTATTCAATCTGCGATACAGTTCATTCAGATGGGTGATGATTACATGAAATTATCAAGAACCGATGATATTCGGCAAGCACTTGGTATACAATATTTCGAAAGTCCTAGAGATTTAGATCCACCAGAACAATAACAACAATACTTTGCTGACTTTTTCTTGATTGCTAAATAAATAAGAAATGATATCCTTCAGAACGAAAAATACATTGTAGACTTATCACATGAGTTTTTTCTCCGTCTAGTAAAGCATATATCATTCTAAAATTATGACACATTTCTTTCATCTCATATAAATAGATAGATAGATAACTAATAAGCATATTTTCGATAAGAAAAACTTGAGTTAGTATAAAGAAACTTCATAATAATTATGGTCCTATCGTTGATCGTTGTTTTATCCACTGTATTGATATTAAACGTAAAAAAGAGAATTTGTTTGTATATTTTTAATTTTGTAAAAATTTTCACATCATACAGAGTGATGCTGCCTGTCTTGGCCCACAAATGGTATTGATACGTGAATCTACAACTGGTAAGTTAATTTAATTATCTGTCTGTATTATTGATTTTATTTTATAGAAAATTCTGTGGAAACGACCAGCATAGAAAGTATAGATATGAATCATTTATTAGAAAAATTTATTAACTTTCTTTCTCTCAAATCGAAGATGCGACTACGATGGAAACTACTGAAACAATTGAAGTTGATAAATTGCGATTACGTGTTGTTATCAACTCAAATATTATTCCGATAAAACATAGTGAAAGAATTGAATTGAATTGTATTGTTTACGGTGGTGATTCGACTACGGATGTTGTTTGGATGCAAGACAATCTTGAAGTTGTAAAATCTGTTAAATCGAAGAAAACCATGGGAACACAAATAATATTAAATTCACGTATAATAATTAATGATCCAAATGTAACTGCCAGCTATATATGTATAGCTAAAAACAAGGATTTATCTACTGCAACGGCTGTTTTGACAATGCAACAACACACTGAGAGTGTTAAAGGCAAAAGATCTCTAACGCCTATGAAATCGGAAAGTAAAATTATGTGTTGAACATACAGAATCGATAAATCTTTTATGATTTTAGTTATTGCTTCTTGTCAACCCAATGAAATTGACTGTTTGTATATTGATCGAGAAAGAAAATGTATCGAGAAATTTTTAACATGCGATGGCGATCAGTAGGATATATTTTCTCAAAGAAAATCTATATTTTTAATTGAATAAATGCACTATAGTGATTGTGATAATGGTAATGATGAACAACAGCATTATTGCGGTATGTATACAAAAAGTTTTCAAAATACTGTTGTTATTTTTTTTCTTCTTTAAAGATTTATTTTCTCAACAAAGTTCCTGCAAACCAAATGAAATTCAATGTTTGAATAATACAATTTGTATTCGACGATCACGTCAATGCGATGGTTTTTTCGATTGTCCCGATCATTCGGATGAAATCGGTTGTGGTAAATGAAATAAAACTACTTGTGACTTTCATTCGATTTTAATTTCTGCTCATTTTTTAAGTTAAGCCAACTATTATTTCTACGGCACAACATTATATTGAAATTAGTTCAGGAGATACATTGACGATGCAATGCACCGTTTATGGTGTACCAACACCGTATATTAATTGGCGTCATCAATGGGGACATATTTGTGGTGATGGTTATGATAATGGCCGATGTACAACAAAACAATCGATTGATACCAACAATCGAACTATTGTTACTGGCATTGTAACAATTCGAAATGTCAGTGTTAACGATGCTGGTCAATATTCATGTGAAGCACGTAATAATCAAGGATTTCTTATTGTTATTCCGGACACGATCATTAATGTTACTGGTTTGTACTTTTTTTTTTCTTTTATCGAAACACAAATAGAAATTCAATGAGAATTTTGTAGGATACAATTGTAATGAACATTCATTGCAATGCATTGAAAATGGATTATGTCAAGTACTGAATCTCAATGATAAAATCGATGAAATTTTAATTAGCAATAATTACAACTATCGAATGACAAATGAATATATTGGTAAAAACTTGGCATTGGAAGCTATTGATAAAAATAATGCTTCTGCAATCATCATGGCGCCAATAAACAATAATCCTGGTCAATATTGGCGAATTGTTCAATTAGAAAACAATGTCTATAGTCTACATAATCGTTTATTCAATGATAGTTACTCAGCTGAAATAATCGATGACGAAATGTTTATGAAATTGCGTATGGCTCCAACAAGAAACTCTCGCGAGCAACATTGGTGCTTATTCTCGATGAGTAATCATCCCAATCAACAGTATTGGAATCTAACAAGAATTACAGAAATTTGACATGATTATAATTTTCTCCTGAATTTATTTATTCTTGACAATTAACCTTTGAAAATTTCTTCGATTTATAATAAATTATATATTTCACTCGATAAAACTCAAAAAGATTTTAGTTAATAGCGCCAGTTGTTAGCATTCGTGTAATTTGTTTAACTTCTCCTGTATCTCGATAGCGATCAATCAGATTCAATGCATTGATTGCACTGAGAAGAGACGATACCAATAAATCACGATCCATGTCCATAGCTAATAATTCAAAACGCACCATCATGTAAGCTGATGTCATAGATTCATGAGCACTTTGAATAGCACGACATAATTCATCGATTATTTTTATACCTTCGGGGTTCTTCGTTCCAGTCGAATTATAAACTATTTCAATTTCTTCAACAATAACAGAAAGTCGATGCACAAAATAATCATGACGTTTTTTAGTCTCATTGTATTCTTTATCTAATTCAGCTTGTCTGATTTTATGATATGATAAAGATCGATTTCCAGCTGATAGAGTATTGACCAAATCATCGACCGATTGATTTTTAAATATATGTTGAAAAATATTATTTCGACCTACTAATCGATCAATATTTTCTTCCGTAGACCGTTTCTCATTACTAGCATTCACATCTCGTGCTTTCCATGAATACATCCAAAATAATGCTTTTTGTTCTACTCGACGTTCTGCATACGTTTCTATTTTGTTTCTGTAATTGCTAATTTTATCTCTTAAACCATCTGCTAATGACGTCATTTCTTGGTTTATTACATCGATACGACTATTCAATTGAGTCCATGCATCTGCTTGATCATTTTGCATTCGTAAATCAGTTATCTCTGCATGTGTATTGCATTCAATATGTTCGCCAATTGGTGTTATTATACTTGGAGAATGTCTTGATATATTACGGAATTGTTTCAATAATTGAAGAGAATTAAGTTGTCTTTCTAAAGTATCTTTACATTTTTGTATGTTTGCTTTTTGTTTAGTTACTTCCAGTGTCATTCGATTTTTCAATTCCATTGCATGACCATTAAAAATCGTCGATGATAAATTTTTAATCGATTCAATTCTATCAAATACGGCTCGATTTCCACTTATTTCAGAACCAAATGTTGGTATTAAGGATGGTAATTCTAATAAATCAATAATCTTTTGATTCGTGCTACGTTTCGAAGATATATTAGCTAGTACTGGCTCTATTTGTAATAGTTGTGTTTCGTCTTCATCTTTAATATCAAACAGATGCTGAACTTCACCACTAGTTGCGTCAAGTAATAATTGTGATTGAAGCTTGATTAATGTTCTCCTGGCTGATTCAACAAAATCATGTAATGAATTCGTTACGATCCGATCTAATTTCGTTTCCAATTGGATTAATTCATTTTTATCGTCATTGTTAATACCCTGTTCAAGCATTTTCCAACCTTTGATTATAAATTTCGAAAGTATATTAGCTGCATCAGTAAAATCCCATTGAATCTTGTTTCTCGCCGTTGTATAAGACGTCGTCAATTCGTTTAGCAGAGGAAAATGTTTCGTTGAAAGAACATCAGACGCTTTGCTAATCGTTTGCGAGAGATTTTTAAACGAAATTAAAGCATCATTAGGTTTTAATTTTTTTAAAACATTGAGTATTTTCAATTGTTCAGTATTTAGCGAGTTACTTTGTTTTCTGCCTTTTTTTCGTTTGCTTTTTGCAGCTCGGATATGTCGACTGACACTATGTAAATCATCATTCTTTATTAATTTTTCCCAAGTTAGTGTTTGGTTTATTGGCCTTAAAATTCAGAGTGAAAAGGAGAATACAGAAAAAATCAATATTACCAAAGTTTATTTTGTGGAATTGCTGATTGAATCTCTTCATCGATAGGATACGATCTCACAATAATCAAAAGAGTAACACCACAAAAAAGATTTGCAAACCATTGCATCTTGTTTTATGAATGAATAAAAAAAAGAGTGAATATACGATCACGTTTTAATAGCAACTGTTATCTATTCGTCATTTTCGATGTATTAATTACAGTATACAAACAATAGGGAAGTAAAAATCCAAATGATAAGATTTCGTTTTGTTGGGAGTATTTTATATCAATAGAAAGAAAAACAATTTGATTAGTAAAATGATCATACGTATGAATATGACAGTGTATTTAATAATATTTTTTAGTCTTTTTCGAAAAAATTTTATTATTAATTTAATATCATCGAGAACCATTGAATTGCTGTATTGATCAGCCATGCAGATAAATTGCGTCGCATCTGAGACAGCTTCAACTAATGCACTTGGAAATTGCTCGAGTTTTTCTAAGCTACTATTTAACTTGTTGGAAACTGAAATAATTGTATCAGATGCAGCTCGTAGGATGTCCGATAACTGATCAACAGATTCCGTTGCTTGATTTTGTGCGTGTTCATTCGAATGAGAAATCTGATTGAGTAGACTAACAGTGCTGTTGAATTCTCGATCGAGTTCATCGTATCGTAGTTGAATTGGTTGATATTTGCTTTGCAAAATCTTCTGGTATTTGCGTTTCTGCTCAAGAATTTTAAGAATCTTGTTTTTTTCTTTGGATAAACTAGTTTTCGACTGTGTTTTTAAACTTGTTTTAACTTGATATATTCGTGCATTTAATCTATCCAAATTCTCTTTTGCAATTTTTTCACCATTATCAATTTGAATTGTTTCTCTTCTCCAGAAAAATAAGAATCCGGTACGTCGGACTTTTCGACCGCTATCTCGATGTTTTTTCACCAGTTGTTGATAATAAGGTACCTGCTGTTGTAGTTCATTCAATTTTGCCTTTAACTCACGTTGAGCAGCTTGCAAATCTGCAGCTGCTTTATCATAATATTGCATTCTATAGGTCAACGAGTCGATGTCTCCGTCGACTGCACTGAGTTGAGATGTAATATTTACTAATTCTTTTGATGCTTCTTCTAATTGAATTTCAAGATTCTGTGTTTTGTTCAATAAATCTTTGGCTTGTTGACCTCCGACTTCAATAAATAATTGTGAAAAGATATTTATTAGACTGGATCTTGCTGTCTCAATGAATTCGGATGATATATTAGTGAAATCAATATTCAATTGGTTTTTTAAGTTAATCAAAGAATCTTTATCCCGTTGATTCATACCACGACGTAGAATAAGCCAACTTTTAATTGCAAATTTTGACAAAACAGCACAAGCATCAGCAAAGCCTACTTTAAATGTTTGACTCGTTTGAGCATATGCAATTGCTAATTTTTGCAGGTGAGGTATGGATTCAGGTGGAAGATTACCGGTGGCGTTATTGATCGTACCAGATACGTTTTTGAACGCTTGTAAGATACTAAAATTTTGCGGTGTATTCATTACATATTTTATTTGATCCAAATCACTTTTATTGTAACTAAACGGTAGTCGTTCTTGTTGAAGGACCAATGTATCTATTTTAAATAGAAAACATCGACAAATAGACACATAATCAAGAAAAAAACCATTTCTCACCATCATGATTCGAGTTGCGCGACTTTTTTTTCTCTTTTTTAGTTGATGAATTCTTTGGCTTCTTGGGTTTCGTTTTATCACTATTTTTTCTTTTCTTCTTAGTTTCTTTGGTAGATCGTACAATTCGACTGGTATGTTCAATAAGAGTTAAATTCTGAACCTTGAAAAAATCATTAAATACTAAATCAGGAGATGAGTGATCATCATCAGATTTCCATGTAAGAAATTGATTAGTTGATCTGTAACACAAAACTTGGTAATAATGTCTCATAGAAAAATGTATACGCTACCCATCCAATCGAACTTCTTCATCGATTGAGTTTGAATTAATTTTAGTTAGTAGAAATAAATGAAAAATAAGAAATATGAAGGGAAACATTTTTCGAAATAAATAAAAAAAAGAATTGAATGAAATACAATTTATAACGTCATTGTTATCTCGTTATTCGATGGTGAAATGAATAAACAAACAAAGTCAAAGATTGAATTACGGTAGTTTGATAAAAAAATTGATTCATGAAATTGAATAACTTTTTTTTTGTTTTAATCTTTCTATCTGTTGTTCTTCTCTTCTGGTTAGCTGATGGTTTTGGATATGATATCTTTCACTCGAAAGAACTCGAATCAATTGAATACACGTTTTGCTTCGTTCTTCTCTTGATATGTTATCGCGACTAAAACACATAAAGTTGTATTTTCACTTTGAAAATGGAGACATCAACAAAAGGTCTCTGTGTTGTATGCAATAAAGCAGCAGGACTTTATGTTTGCCAGAAATGTCAACAGTCATTCTGCAAAAAACATGTCACTGAACATAATTTGGAATTAGCGAAACAGATGGACGATGTTTGTAATACTCACGATCTTCTTCAGCAAGAAATCAACGAGAAAAGTGTAACATCAAATCAACATCCGTTAATGATGCAAATCAACGAATGGGAAAATGAATGTGTGAAAAAAATTCGAGATGAAGCAGAAAAGGCTCGAAAGGACCTTGAGCAGCATTTAACCAGTAATAAAAAATTGATTACACGAGAACTGGAAACAATTTCAAGTCAATTGAAGACACATAAAGAAACTGATGATTATTCAGAGAAAGATTTAATTAATTGGAAACAGGCATTGGAGAAACTGAAAGGCCAGTTTTTAACACCACCAGATATAGAATTAGAGAAAACAAATGACCAACAGTGGATACAACGGCTTAAAATTACATCAATTACACGCGATTCAACAGATAAATTCGAAAAAAAACATGGTAACATAGAGATATTACAAGATGGCTTTGTTGCCCAGAACCACATTCAGCCTGGGCATAATGAAGTACGAGGCTTT
>ERZ781398.2460-NODE-2460-length-15674-cov-4.434279_pt1 | contig 15674 bp, 22 predicted proteins | sample MGYA00433077_ERZ781398 | MGnify/ENA primary metagenome ERZ781398 (study PRJEB29847, sample SAMN06458254) | wastewater metagenome | isolation source: Wastewater bioreactor | place: South Africa: Cape Town | study: EMG produced TPA metagenomics assembly of the... | reverse complement strand
TCGAAGAAAACAGTACTAACTGACGCAGTTAAAGATCTACTTCAAACGAAACTCGGAAATCAATGCGTGATTACTGCACAGACAGATACTGTTTCATAGAACAATTGATAGTGACATCTCGAGGATGACGTGTTTAACCAGAATAAAATTAGAATATTAAAAGAATACTAAAATTTAATTTAAATAATCGAAATAAAAATAAAAAATATTTTATTCAAACGATCGATGTTCAAGAAGAACAATCGAACATAAGATGAAGGTTTCATCGATTTTGATTCGTCGTTTAGATTTTACCATGATTTACTATTCTGCATACCGCACTTAACTTTACGATAGTTCTACTACGTTCGTTTGTACGCTTTTTTTTCTCTCCTCTTTTCAATCTATCGAAGCAAGCTGTGCTCGATATGTATCGTCTTCTTTCTCAAGCGAGATACTCTCGTCTCGTTTTGATTCGAAATTACCCAATTTCGTTTGTACGTTTTTTTTTTCTCTAGATAAATCATCATCAGTTTTTTTAAAGTAATCAATTAAAAAACATGGGTTTTGGACAAAATTCACGAGGTGGTGGCGGCGGAGGCCGAGGTCGTGGAGGTTTCCGAGGTGGTAGAGGAGGCAACGGCGGTGGTGGCGGAGGTTTTCGAGGCGGAAGAGGAGGTAGCGGCGGTGGACGAGGTATGAACAATTCTTACGAAATAACAATATCGATGAGTTTGCTTCGATTTCAGGCCGTGGTGGTAGCGTAGGATTTGGAAACCGAGGTGGCGACCGTGGTGGTAGCCGTGGTGGTAGCCGTGGTGGTAGTCGAGGTGGTAGTCGAGGTCGAGGCGGTTTCGGCGGACGAGGAGGTGGTGGTGGTGGAAAACCATTTGAAAGTAAATGATTGATAGATTGTTGAAATTTATTTTTTAACAAGAAAAAAACTAATTTATGTAGAACGTGAATTTGCTAGCGATAGCATTTATGTTGGCCAACTACCAGCTGATATTCAAGAAAGTGATCTTAAAAAACTTTTTCCAAACTCGAAAACCTTACAACTTACACCAGCTGTAGGAACTCGACCTGGGTAAGTTCGTATTTTTCTGTTCAATATTGACAACAATAAGTTATTTCTCTATTTAGTCACGCTTTTATTTCATTTGCCAGTGACTCTGCAGCCTCAGCAGCTGTTAAACAAGGTGCTACATTTAAGAACACTCAATTGAAAGTCGCCTTTCAAAATAAACGTCCTGAACCACAAAAACGTTCATCAGATTTCGGTGATAAATCAGGTTTGTCGAATTATATTCGGCGTTGTTTCTTGGAATTAAATGAAATGTTTATTTAATGTGTAGGACCTCAATCGAAAAAACTTAAAGGTGATGGACCTGCTGGCAAAGCAAAAAAACCAGCCGCTTCCGATGATGATGATGATGACGAAGAAGAAGAAGACGATGATGAATCCGTAAGCATTGTGACTGAGATTAATCGGATTGATATTTTTTTTGTCTAGATGGATTTTGATGAAGATGATGATGACGAAGAAGAAGAAGAAGAATCCAATCTTAAGAAAAATCTTGCAAAAATGGGTGCTGGAAAGAAAAAAGTCGCAGCAGATGAAGATGAAGACGACGACGATGATGAAGACGATGATGATGAAGATGACGACGATGACGATGACGACGATGACGATGATGATGATGACGACGATGATGATGATGAAGAAGAAGAAGATGAAAAACCAGTCAAAAATCAAAAGACACCACCATCATCAGGCAAACAAGCAACACCAGCTGTTCAAAATGCTAAAGCTAAAGTTGACTTGAAAAAACCAGTTGTTGTCGATAATTCACTTCAAAAACGTGCCGTCGCAGCTAATGATAAATCAGGTCCACAAGCTAAAAAACTCAAAAACGAAGTCCCCGTCGGCAAGAAAAACGGCGTCAAAGGTAAACCAGTTGATGATGAAGATGAAGATGACGACGACGAAGATGACGATGACGACGATGACGATGACTTAGATGGAGTGAGAATTCTACTCAGAAGTCAATAGTTTTATCTATGATTGTTTTGTTTTCAGCTTAATTTTGGCGAAGATGATGACGACGACGACGATGATGATGATGATGATGACGACGACGATGACGATGATGATGACGATGATGATGAAGAAGAAGATACACCAAAAAAACCCGCCGGTAAATCGCAAGTCGCAGGAAAACAAGTAAGTTTCATTATTTTATATTTGTTTTGATTTTAATTCTTTTTGATTTTAGGGTAAACCAGCAGCTAAACCAACAGTTGAAGATGATGATGACGACGACGATGATGATGATGATGATGAAGATGATGACGATGATGATGATGAAGAAGATGTACCACCACCAAAGCCTACAAAAGGTGCTGCTAAACAAACACCTGCGCCAAAACAAGGTAAACCAGCTGCTAAACCATCGGCTGTCGAAGATGACGACGATGATGATGATGATGACGATGATGACGATGACGATGAAGAAGAAGAAGAAAAACCAGCTAAATCTGCTGCACCCGTCAAATCAGCTTTAAAACAAAAACCATCATCAACTCCAGCTAAATCTGATGCAAAACCAGCACAAAACAACAATAAACCAGCAACACCAGCCGCTGATAAACCACTTGACAAAACTCAATTATACATCAATTCAATTAAAGAAAGTGTTTCTGTTGGCGAATTAAAATCACTTTATCCAAAAGCTAAAATAGTTAAATTGCAAAAACGTCAAGTTGGTCCAAACAAAAAAACAATTCAGTAGGTTTTTCTTCTTGAATTCGATTTTGTTTTCTAACTTTTGAATTTTTGTGATTTATCTAGATTTGCTTTTGTTTCATTCGAAAACGAAGCTGATTGTACCGAAGCATTCAAAGCTCATTCAACAATTAGTGGCGAAAAAGTCAACATTTCCTATGCTTTTCTACAAGCAGGTAAAAAGCCACAACAACAGGGAAGTGCAAAAAATCAACAAAATAATAAAAAACAAGAACAAAAACCAGCTAATACACCCAAAGTTCAAGAACAAAAGTCAGGAAAAAATCAAGATAAACAAACAGGTGATAAAAAAGAGAAAAAGAAATCAGAAAAACCGCTCGTAACCAATGCAATCTATGTCGGTCAATTGCCCGAACATACAGTTGAAGACGATGTTAAAAAACTTTTTCCAAAAGCCAACAAAATCGAATTATTCGCAGCTAAAGCTAAGAATAAAGGTGTTCGACCCGGTTTCGCTTTTGTGACATTTCCGGATGATAATTCGGCTGCAGCTGCTATTAAACTTGGTCCAACATTAACTCTCAAAGATACACAATTGAAAGTTGCTTATCAAACCAAACGACCAACAGCCAATTCAGCTGCTGAATAAATCGAAGAATAAACAAGCGTTTTCCCATTAATCGAATGTTGTTTTTCTTTTTTTCTCTCTCTCTTTCTCTTCTTGTTATTGTTATTGTCTACATGATGTTATCTGTTTTCGTTGTTTTCATTTTGTTGAAAACATCGATACGCATGTAGTTTTTTTTTGTTCTTTCTTTCTTTTCTTGTGCGAGTGTTCATTGATACCGTATTATTGTTTTTGTCTTTTATCTTCTTCAGTGAAGATAAATAAATATTAAAACGAAAAGAATTGAAATGCCATTTCGTACTATTCTATGCTGGAGATTTTTATTCAGAATTACTAATAATCAAAAGAGAAGAAAGAACAAAACACAGAAATATCGATCTTTAACTTTGCCCAAACCAGTTGACTCCTGTTGAATGATGAATTAGTTGAGGACGTGAGAGAAGATATGTTCCTGTTGGACGTATGGTTAATGGTTCAATAGGTTTGAATGCTGAGAGATTGCTTTCGTTAGGAGTCGGTTGTTGTGGCGGAAGAAGATGATTATTGAAAAATGATGCCGATGGACGTTGAAAGGATGAGGTTGATAGTTCACTTTTTGTTGATTGTTGAGGATGGAATGAAAATGATGAAGAGAAAAAATTGAGATTTTCATTATCATCATGAACTGTTCGAAGAAGATTAACTGGTTCGAATAACGACTGTGTAAATGGTGATCGTGTGTCTAAAACGAATTGTTTCTTTGAGATAATCAAAAGAAAAACGACAAATACGAAGTGAATACCTGCTTGTTGTAATGGTTTCGTTAGTTGTTGAAATGGTGTTGAATGTCGAGCGAGTAGATTCGAAAACGTGTCTACAGGTTGTTCGCGAATAGGTTGAAAATCTGAAATAATTCTCAATTTGAAACAAATATTCATTGATTTCTGATTACATTTTTCTTGATTATCCATTGGTTCGTCAATAGTTGTACTAATCGGCGATGGAGGTAGTTCATTTGATGTTATATTATTTGCAGATATTGGCACTGCTGGTGCAACTGACGAGTCATTCGTGACTGTTGAATGTGATTGTCCATCAGTTTCAGTTTCAGTTTCATCGTCTTGTTCAACAATACAATCGTAAATACGTTGTGCAAGTGATTCTTCAATCTCAAGAAGTATGTCGACACTAGGTTTAACAGTCATTTCAATAGATAATTCTTGAAGAAAATCATTAATTAATGGGTAATATTCATTGGAAAGATTCGTAATCGGAGGATCGAGAACTAATGTTTCAGATTCAATATGAGATGTGGTTGTTGTTGTTGTTGGTGGTGGTGGTGGTTGTTCGATTGATGGTGATGGAAGAGAATTTTGTCGAAAAGAATCGGTTATTGTTGGTGGTAGCATAGGTAATGGTGGATATATGACTGGTTTTGATTGTCGTTGAGAATGAGATGTTGATTGAAACATATTGTTGAGAGAAAGACGCGGCACTTGAGATGGTTTTGCTGGACAATGATGATGATGTTGATAATTATTTCCATGAACTTCGTTTACCAATGCAGTGCATGTACATTGAGGCTCTTGATCGGTTCGAATCGATGTTGTTACATTTGGCTCATGAAATTCAAAACGCGGTCGTCCATCTAAAGATTGATTAATCAAAATCGATTTTCTTTCTCTTTTTGGAAACTAACCACGTTTTTGTACATTGGTTAGTGTTTCACCAGTTTTATGTTGTCGTTGAAAACGTTTCATAAAACGACTTGTATGCGATGGTCGTTGTTTCGACGCATCTGCTGATGGTTTTCGACTGTTCGAATATTTTCGTTTGACAAGAACTGTTTGATTCGATTTCAATGATGTATAAGTATCTTGTTGTTGATGTGTTACTTCAATTGTCGAATTAATAGGACGTGAAATAGAAGGATAATTAGATGATTTTACAACTGATTTATGTTGTTCATCGAGATAACGTTTAAATAATGTTGAATTAGCTCGATCAACATTTGGTAAAGATGTACGTGAACTATCCATTCTAAAAGTAAATTTCGTATCGATCTTTTGTCATGAATATCAATTCAATTCAATGACTGTTTGAAATTGCATTTCTCGGACTTGATTTTGATTTTTATCCAGATTATCAAAACGAAAGACAAATATTCGAATATATTACAGAGTTATCAATTATTTTCTTTAATAACAACAGAAAAAAAAACATAGTGACAAAAATAAACATAGCAGAAGATTTAATCAGTCATAGGTACATCTGTTTGATTTTCTTCAATAGTAGTGGTAGTAGTAGAAGGAGGAGGAGCAGGAGGATCTTCTGTTTTAACTTGTTGTTCATCATCAATACTATTAGTTGTTTCGGCAGTATTTAAATTTAATAATCTTTCGACTTCTTGTGGAGCTGCAGCTGCTTCACGATTTGTTTGAATACGTTGTGAAACAGCATCAAGATCCGATGAAAATCGTGTTAGAGCATCACGAAGACGTTTTAATTCTGTTGAATCGATAGGAAGTTTTTGTGAAGTCGATGCCGATGAAGTTGATAAACGATTTGATGAATTTGGATCGACTAATTCCATAGTCAATTCAGCGATACGTTTAAATGAACTACCAGTTTCAAGAAGAATGTCTGCTGCTTTCGATGATGTAGACATGATCAGCAAAATTCGACTTTTATTCAAATGAAAAAAAAGCCAGAGAAACTATTTAGTGAATTACAGTACAACACAAAGATGTAATTTTCTATTGGCATGACTTATTCGCCAATAGTGTAAGCTAATCTTGTGCAAAAATTTCTGAGACTGACATCTACTTTTAAATCGTGGTCTCTATGTTTTATAAGAGAAAATTATGAACAAATACTGACAATCGTATAAACTAATTAATCTATGCTCAATCGATTATATCCGGATATTGACAAGTATATGCGACATGTCTGATAATAATTACTGAAGAAAACATCTTCCTGGAATGTATGGGCAACTTTGAATTTATGGAAATTCACCTGTTGTGCAACACTGCTGTTGTGATCGCCCTTTAACAGCATTAATGAATTAAGTTATTTTTTTCATTGGATTTTCCCTACATCGCAAATTACTCATCGAACTGTGGATACGAACTTTAAAAAAAAACTTTATATAATACCCACTTTATAAAACAAACTAGAGGACATGATCAAAAAAGATTGAGGTTTACCATCCTTGTCATATCATTTATATTATATTTTTTCAAATAAAAGACAAAAAACTGCATCAAACTATATTGTATTGAAAAAAATTGTTTGACTAAAACTTGTGACATCTTTTGAAAAAAACTGCAGTTCTTCGATTGGATAATGCATCCTATTCGACATCGATGCATCATTTTGATTTCGAGAAAAATGAAGAAAGATTAGAGTCTTTTTCTTCTATTTAAGATTTCTAAATGACACCACCAGCTACAACAACAACATCAAATAAACAAACCGGTGATGGACAAGGTCCAACTGAAAATGGTTCAACAACAGAAAAGAACCTTTCTACTGTCGTATCACCGTTGAATAAAATTGAAAAAGTTGTTGTTCATCCACTTGTTCTACTAAGTGTCGTTGATCATTTTAACCGTATGGGTAAAATCGGTAATTCTCAACGTGTCGTTGGACTTTTACTTGGCTCACTTAAAAACAAAGTTCTCGATATTTCCAATAGTTTTGCATGTAAACAACGGCTCATTTTGATGATATTCAAAAATCTTTCTGTTTTCAGTACCATTCGATGAAGAAGACAAAGAAAAAGACGTTTGGTTTCTTGATCATGAATATCTAGAAAATATGTATACTATGTTTCGTAAAGTGAATGGTAAAGAAAACGAAAAATGATTTCACAATTTCAATTCAATTTTGAAAAACTAATGTATTTAGCCCGTGAACGAATTGTTGGTTGGTATCATACAGGTCCTAAACTCCATCGAAATGATATTTCCATCAATGAATTAATTCGAGGATATCATCCGGATTCAGTTTTAGTTATAATCGATGCTAAACCGAAAGATCTAGGTTTACCAACAGAAGCTTATATTGCTGTTGAAGAAATTCATGATGTAAATCTTTGATTCGAATTTTTCCATAGATAATATCTGTTTTTGTTTTGTTTTTTTTATTGAAAAGGATGGAAGTCCAGCTTCGAAAACATTCGAACATTTGCCATCAGAGATCGGCGCTGAAGAAGCCGAAGAAGTCGGTGTCGAACATCTCCTTCGGTAAAAAGAAATCTTTGTTCGTTCGAATTCTATTATGTTTATTCTCTAGTGATATTCGTAATGCAACAGTTGGTACACTCTCTCAACGTATAACCAATCAATTAATGGGTCTTAAAGGTTTAACAAAAAGTCTCTACGATATTCGTACATATCTTGATAAACTACTAGCAAATAAATTACCATTAAATCATCAAATTTTATCTCATATTCAAGATATGTTTAATCTATTGCCCGATGTAACACAACAAGATTTAATTAAATCGATTTACGTGAAAACGAACGATGAAATGTTACTTGTTTATCTTTCATCATTAATACGTTCAATAATTGCCTTACATAATTTAATTATGAATAAAATTCAGAATTCTGATGCAGAAAAAGCCGATAATGTAACAACAGCAACGACAACAACGACAGCTAATAACGAGAAGAAAGCTGAAAAAGGCAGTGGAGATAAATCACCATCGAATGGCAACTAAAATCCAAGCAAACAAACAAATAGACCATCCTCTAGTTTTCTTTTCTTTTTATGTTTGATCATTTTCTTTCTTTCTTTCTTTTTCTTCTTTTAATAAATTCAGACTCGAAAGAGTAAAAAAACAACACACAAACACGAATATACACATCTATTTGTCAATCACAAAGACTATTCATGCATAAAAACGAACAAACAATCGATATTCTTCTTCATTTTAGAGCATAAGCCATTTCGAAAATAGTCAACATGCAAGTACGAGTACTAACATTGAATATCTGGGGTGTACGTTATATTTCGAAATTTATTGACCAACGTATTCAAGCATTTACTGAATATTTACTTCAGCCCGATATTCAATATGATATTATCGGATTACAAGAAGTTTGGAGTAAGAACGATTTTGCTTACATTCATGGTCAATTAAACAGCAAATATCCGTATAGTTATTATTTTCTCAGTGGTCTTGTTGGCTCAGGTTGTTGTGTATTCAGTCAGCATCCAATCATTGCTGTTCATGAACATCGTTATACGCTCAATGGTAGATGAAAAATATTCATTTCTAATTTTTGATTTATAAAAAAAACAAAAACTTTAGGTTTTCCACATAAAATTCAACATGGCGATTGGTTTTGTGGTAAATTAATTGGTCTGTGTAAAATTCTCATGCATGGACATGTCATCAATGTTTACAATACGCATTTACATGCGAATTATCATCATGTTATACCGAAAGATATTTATCTTGGACATCGAATTTGTCAATCATACGAATTAATTCAATTCATTGAAAATACTTCGTCGGATCGAACAGATTTAGTTATTCTATTGGGTGATTTAAATTTACGAAAAGAAGACTTAGGTATGAAATTAATTCAAGGCATGCTAAAACTAAATGATTCATTTCTACAACGAATTCATAAAGTAAAATATTGAAATCTTGAAAATAGTTAGCGAAATTCACATGATTTTCTCAAAGGATATCTACGATCCAAGTGTAGGTAACAGTGGTCGAACATGTGATTTACTCGATAATCCCTACGTTCATCCACATCCACATCAAGGCCAAGGCGATCGAATTGATTACATACTCTATCGAGCCCGAAACGGTATTTTTCCAATACGAAAAAAAAACAAAAACTATTAAAAAAAATTATTTCTAGAAAATGTTCAATGTCTTGAATGCTATCCAACATTGCATAAGGTTCCGAATAATGCCAATAATCTTCACTATTCCGATCATTTAGCTGTCTGTGCACTATTTGAAATCGATGAAAAGATTTCAACAAAAGAAATTTCTCATCAAGAATCTCTTGACAATGAAACTTGTGATGCTCTCCGTTCAGCTTGTATTCTCATCGAAGAATCGATTCAACGTATTCAACGACATCGATACTATTGTTTTCTCATCATATTCTCGCTTTTCTTTATTCTATTTTCATTTAATTCTCTTCATTTTATTTTTATTCTTTGCAAAAACTTCGTCTGTCTAATTGGTTTAGCTTTTTCTATTTGGTTTCTCGGTTTCGGTAAACCGGTCGAAAGAAATGCTTTGCAATCAATACAAAATGCGATTCGTCTACGTCTACGAGTTTTAGATTATTCCAGCTCATAAAAACGAATAAACAATTGACGTTATTTTTCTTTTTTCAGATGGAAATTTCCAGAGAAATTTATTTTATTTTCTTCGGATGTATTTTAACGATTTTAATTGATCTATATTTAAGTTTAATAACAAGTTATTCATTGTTTGTGCTATGTCTTTTGAGAGTGATCGCTTTATTTGTGGCGTTTTTTTCGCCCATACTTCTCGAAGTCAATGGATCGTTCTGGAGAAAATTTAAGAATCTATTCGTTTGCATTGCAGCCATTGAGCAAGCGCTTGTGATATATTATTTTAAATTTGATACGAATACTTGGACAGTTTTATATTTAATTCAGCAAGTTTCTATGCCATTGTTTGTTTATTTATGGATACGACGTAATGAACGAGCGAATTTTACAGTTTTACGACAAGTTTGGTTGGAAATTATTGACGTAAAAGTTAAATCCAGTTCGTAGAGATGTTTATTTTCTGTTAAAAACGAAGAAATATTTTATCAAAATTTAGATTCTCAATCGGGATTGATCAGTGAACGTCTAGTTCTTGAACGTTTATTTCGATACAGTCTTCCCGATTGGCGAATAATTACATTTGGCATTGTTATTTTGTTACTCGGTTCATTATGTAAGAGTAGTACATCTTAAGAAAATCGAATTTATTCGTTATTGTTTTTGTTTTTTTTCTAGCCGAAGTTTTCGTTCCGTTATACACCGGTAGACTTTTGTCCAGTGTGGCATTTCGAGATGATTGGCTACAGTTTAAATACAATTTGATTATGTTTGTTGTGATTAATTTTGCTGGGTTTGATCATCAATGGATAAACCTGTGATGATGAATTGATTTGTTTATTTGTTTTTTGTAGAGGCTTTTTTGGTGGTTGTCGTTCAGGTGTATTTTCTGTTTGTATTTCACGAATTAGTATTCGTCTACGAACGAAAGTATTTAAAGCTTATCTCAAACAAGAAATAGGCTTTTTTGATACGAATGAAAGTGGCAAACTATTATCACGACTTAATCATGATACACATACGATGAGTTCAATACTTATCAATAATGTTCCGCAATTTATCGGAGCTTCACTTCGATTTAGTAAGAAATTTTTTTTTGTTTGAAATCGAAACTAGAAATTTCATGTTTCAGTTGGAACATTTATTATGATGATTAAAATCAGTTTACATTTGACAATTACTTGTCTGATCGGTGCACCGATTATTTTATTTGTGGCTAAATTATGTGGTACTGCACATGGTCGAATAGCAAATAAAACAAATAATTTATCGGCTGAAGCATCTGAAATAGCTGAAGAAACTATTCAAATTATTCGAACTGTGCGAAGTTTTGGAAATGAAGAAGAAGAATTAAAACGATTTGAGTCAACACTTCAACAATCCTACAAAGTTTCTCTAATTCAAGCAGCTTTATCAGCTGTACAACGTTGGTTTGTCGATGTAAGACAAAAATATCACATCACACTGAAGTTCATTTTAAAAGAATATTTTCGTTTCTTTTTAGTTAGCACAACTTTGTATGAGCATCGTTATGTTATCATACGGTGCTAAACTTGTACGTGATAATCATGTGACCGGACCTGATCTCTTAGCATTTATTATTTATCAGTTGACACTTGGTGGAGTTCTAAGCGTAAATAATAAATATAACTATTATTCCCTAATGAATGAATTTTTCTTTTGATAAAAAAAACAATTAGGAAGTCTCACAAATTTACTCATCATTAATGACAGCAGTTGGTGCAAGTCAATCGGTTTTCGAATATCTCGATCGTAAACCAGTACAAAAACCGAGTGGTATCCTACAACCACATGAATTTCGAGGTGATATTGAATTTAAAAATGTTTCACTTGTTTATCCTGCTCGACCTGATGAACAAGCGATTCAAGTAAATTGATCTTTCGAAATGAATTCTTTTCTAACAATCGTTGATACAATATTTCAGAATATTTCATTCAAAATTCCAGCTGGTCAAACATGTGGTTTCGTAGGCCCATCCGGTTCTGGTAGGTCGAATCTCTATATTTTTGTTGAAATAATTTCCTTTTTCAAGGCAAATCAACTTGTATTAATTTACTCGAACGTTTCTACGATCCAACTGAAGGCGAAATATTAATCGACAATCGAAATATCGATGAATATGATCATAAATATCTTCATAAGAAGCTGGCTCTTGTCGGACAGGAACCTGTTCTATTCAATCGATCGATTCGAGAAAATATTAGCTATGCATTTGAAACTAATGATCAATCGAAAATTATTCAAGCTGCTCAAGATGCCAATGCACATCGTTTTATCACTGAACTTATGCAAGGTTATCAGACGTCATGTGGACAACGTGGTGGACATTTGTCTGGTTAGACAAACGTTTGCTTTCGATTTTATGTTTGAAAGATTTTCGAATTTTAGGTGGACAAAAACAACGTGTATCGATTGCTCGAGCAATTATTCGAAATCCGACGATACTTCTTTTAGACGAAGCAACATCAGCCTTGGATCCTGTCAATGAACGATTAGTAATTTTTTGTTCTTAAATTAAAGAAAACAAAAACATGTTACGTTTATTTTCCTTTCGTTAAGATTCAAGATGCTTTATTTTACAACAAAACTTCAGATAATAAACGTACAGTTTTAATATCCGCCCATCGATTGAGTACAGTCGAACGATGTGATCAGATATTTGTTATACATAAAGGTCGTTTAGCTGAACAAGGTACACACGAACAGTTAATGTCTATTGAAAATGGTATTTATCGAGAACTCGTACGACGACAAAGAATGAATCTTGATGATAATTAATGATACTATATTTATTCAAGCAGATTTCGTTTTTTTCTATTTTCTGTAATCAATTCTTTTTTTATTAAAATAAAAATAAATTCGATTTTTATGACATACAAAAAAGGGCATCAATACACTTGTAACTTTTGATAATTGACGTGCTACGTGTCGACTTGTTGTTTTGTTTTGCTATACTAAATGATTGTCAAATACTCAAAGAGATGCTCGACAAAGAGAAACAGAGTATAATTTGTCAAATAATGAGAAAAATTCTATATATAGTTAAAAGTTAATCACTCTCTATTTTTTTTTACATAATTTTCAATTGAAAATAAAAGAAATTGTTGATGACTTTCTTTTCTTTTGTGAAATATTTTAGTTACATAGCTTGCGAGCATATTTTACGAATGCCTTTCATCAAAAGAAAAATAATAGAACGTAATCTCAAGAACGAATCATATGAGTTATTTCTAATAATGAGAATATTATATCTTGTAACACAAAATTACCTCGCAGCTACTGTTGACATTAAACAGAATTATATTAATCCTAAAAACATGATTACAAACAAAGATTTTCTTGAAATAATTCTTCTAGAAATATCGTCCAAATTTAGTGTCTGTTCGTATCATTTAATTAAATTGACTAGCATCCCTTCAGTTTAGCGTCGAACAGTAATATTAAATACGTCTGTTTTCATTTTAATTATTCGAATAGTCATTGTTTTTATTCTTCCTATTGATAGTTTCGTGGATCACATAAACGAACAAAAAATGAAGAATTTGTCTGATATTTCAGCATATACAGATGCAAGTAATTAATCATGAAGTTCGATTACTACTGTTAAAAGTTATCCGTGTATAATCAATCTCTTTCGACGAAAAAAGGCAAAATAAGTCAAAAAAAAGAGGAAATTAAACTCCTTCTTTTTTCATATCCTTTTATTCTTGTTTGTCAAACGTTTTTGATAATGTCAAATAAATACAGTAAACTAATATCAAATTGCATTGTAAATTTCAAATAGAACATTTGACATTGATCGTTAAATCTCATGTTCATTGACAAAAATTGAAAAGAGAACAAAAACCTGTCGATGATTGATTAAAATCAATTTTTTTCATCAGATTTCAATTCGATCTTTATTTCAAAACTCAATACATACAATAGAAACCTTTGTTTTTCTTCGTTATTCTATGTCAACGTCATTTTCTAATCGAGGTTTTCTTTCTCATGATAAATTCTATGAGTTATATACATATAATGAGAACGAAAAGAAAATTCTCATCGATCTAGTTCGTCGTTCATTTAATATAAAGACAGACTCTATTAGACGGAATATGGAAATATTCTCAGCTGAAACAAAACCCGTTAGACGTATAGTCAAGCGTTAATAGGAACGAGCAAGCAATGCGTTCTTTTTTTTCTTCTTCTTCTTCTATTTTTTTACAATGCTGATACTCGCAACAGCCATTCGTAGTTCTGTTCTCTTATTCTCGTCTAAACTCCAAGTAACAAATATAATCGGAGACCAAGAGAGAGAGAGAGAGAGAGAGGGAGAAAGAGTGAAAGCGAGAAAAAAATGGAAGGAGAAAAAAACGAGAGAGAAGGGCAAGAAAAAAACCTTATTTTGACAAACAACAGTAGACTCGTATTCATTCTCATGTTCTGTTACCATCAAATTAATATAAACGTATGATACATGGTTTTATTTCTTTTTTATTCCAGAAACTAAAGCATCAATTTTCGTACTTTTGTTTCCAATTGTTTTCATTAGATGATCAAAGACTAAAAAAGAAACTTGTTAAAACCACGACGATAAACATATGATAATTGTACTAATGATATTCAGCTAATATTATTAACAATCAAAAAATTCTTTGTTTTCTCTCTATCGACAGTCATTCAAAATAAAAAAATAATCAAGTGTAAGTGCATTATATACTATTATTCGCATATTAGAAACGAGGTTAAACAGTATCAAATACTATCCAGAAATCAATACAAATCGACTCTCGTTTATATAGATCGTTCATTTTTGCTGTAATTATCTATTTGAAGAAAAAATCAATATCTAGCTAGGAAAACTAAAAACGTGATTTTATATTTGCTCAGCACTCAACTTTCAGTTCACTTAGTTTTTGTACTCGCAAAAAAAACGATTCTATTATTTTGATCATAAGTAGTTTACATTCGAACATGTAATTTCACTACATTGAAATGACACAGTTAAGACGTCTTTTTTCTCGCTCGTTTCAAATCTAGATCAGCTGTAATTTATATTATTAGAAATTAGACTTAATTAGCGTACGCAATAGTTTTTCCTCCTGTTGATTAACGAATACAGATTTTTTTTTCTCATTTCGAAATTATTTGCACTAGCTGTGATTTTGTTTTGTTTGTTTTTTATTAGAAAAATAAGTATTTCTTGGTAATTGAATTGTTGATCAAAGATAAAGAAAACACAAGACATAAGATGTCGTTTCCGATTCCTTCTGTTTTTCCTTTGGATATACCGTGGATATAAAACTTCTTCTTTTATTTTATTCGTAAGGCTCTTTTCTCTGTAGAATAAAATATTCAACCAGCTAATGTTACTCTTTTTCTCCAAACATAAGACGAGCTCTGAAAAGAAAATAGATGATGAATAATGTCTTATTTTCCTGTATTTGGAGAAGAAGAAAGGGACCCTAAAAGAAACGATGATGATGATGATGGTTGACGTTAGACACTAATCACAAGGTCAGACATAGCGAAACATAATAATGTGTCGCACTATAGTTCGTGTCATATTCGATTTCCAGCGAGTTTCTATTGTCATGTTAATTTCTTATTTTTTATTTCTCTAACAAAAGAAAAAGAATTTAGTTAATCATCAGTTTAGAGAATTGATTGTATTTCAAGTGCATTCGCCTATTAAAAAAAAAGAAAAAGAACCAACGAAACGAAATAAGATTTTGTACTGATTGAAGTTTGTTTTCTTTTCGTTAAAGTATCGTTTCGAAAGAAAACTTTCAAGGATATACATTGGTAAATCAGACATAAACTGGCACACTAAGAAGTCTTCGAATCGAGATCGATTCGTTTAGACTCAATTTAAACGAACGAGCGAAAAAAAGAGGCGTATCGTACTTTTCTTCTTCTTTCGAAGTCTGTTTTCATTACTCGACATTGAGTTTGTATTCGACCACCTACAAATCTATGTCTTCCGTATAACCATAAAATTA
>ERZ781398.2450-NODE-2450-length-15727-cov-4.254722_pt1 | contig 15727 bp, 15 predicted proteins | sample MGYA00433077_ERZ781398 | MGnify/ENA primary metagenome ERZ781398 (study PRJEB29847, sample SAMN06458254) | wastewater metagenome | isolation source: Wastewater bioreactor | place: South Africa: Cape Town | study: EMG produced TPA metagenomics assembly of the... | reverse complement strand
TTAGAAATGATTCAATAAATAAAAGTCGACTTTTATTTATTGAATCATTTCTAATAAATAGATTATAAGCAAACATTGAACATTAGTTTTCTTTTTCGAGTAAAGAGAAACAAAAAATAAGAACAACTTTCTATTCGGAGAGTGCGATGACCTGAATACATTTCTGCTGTTTACTAATTTTAGGTTTTTATGGATTTATTAGCTGAAAAGAAAGGCAAAATTTCGGTATTCTACTGTGGGCCACCTGCGGTTTCCGGTGAATTGGCAAAGAAGTGCCGTCAATATGGATTTACTTATAAAAAAGAATTATTTTAATTACAAGACATTTTCTTTTTATATATGAACTTCGAAAATAATTAAACTTCTGCGTCGATTTCCTTTGAACGTCGCCGGCGTTATTTTTTTCCTTTGCTTTTTCCGTTTTTATTCGTTTTTTTACTCTTTTGTTTCGTAAAATAAAGAAAAATCTTTCTGAGAAAGAACACAATAGATTGCGTTCATTAAAATTATCGTCGATTTGCCGTCAATTCTTAAAGCGATCATATTAAAAATCCCTAGGAGATTTTACACGTACGAAGGAGTAAAAGAGAAAAAAAATGCGAGAGGCAATGCTAATAACACTAAGGAAGAAAAATATCGAGTGGGGGTTTAATTGGCTGACTTACCTACTCATTCTCTCGTTCTCTGTTTTTTTCTTTCCAGTATTAAAACAATTCACAGTTTGTCATTTCTCAACTAGTTAATCGCCAAGATAGTAATCAGTTGTTTTCTCTTCACATTTGAAATGTTCATACTGCACTGAATGAACATTTTCAATGGTGACAAAGGTCGGCATAGCCATGTATTATGTCAAATATAGTCATTTTTCATTATGAGATTTAGTTTCATATGTTATTCTCATAGGTGTAAACTGAGTAGGAGGTCGAATAACAAGTTCGAATTAATAGAACAACTAGAGAGAAAAAGAATTTTAATTATTGTCATTTCTCGTTTCAGCAACAATGTTATCGGCAGCTTATCTTCTTCTATTTTCAACTCTTTTCGGTCTTGTTTGTCCTAAACCAGTCGTCGATGATAATGACCATCCAATTTCAATCGAACAAGCTTTTCGACAAGCCGAAGCAACGTTGAATCGTTATTTTTATTTAATGAATTCTGATACCGATCAGCTTGTTCATGCATTGTTGCATATTATCATTAATAATCCAGCAGCATTTCCATTTGTTCCTCATCGAGCATTAGACATTGCTTTGAAGAATTTCGAGAAAAAACTAGGTCAAAACGATGTGGATTTGTTTACTAAACCACTTATATTATCGCTTGAACCTAGTACACAAGAAAAAATCGAACAAGCCGCTATACATTTAACTCCTGAAGTAAGAGAAAAAATTGAAAACACTTTGGATCAATTCTTTGCTGAGCAAGTATTTATTTCTCCAAGAGAGAACAACCAGATCAATGAAAAAAATAAACGTAAAGGAAAAGAAGAATAATGTTTTTTTTTAAAAATTCCTTTGATTTTTGTTCGGCTTTATAATTATAATAAAAACAACAACAACAACAACGGATTAAAGTGAGAACAAAAAAGTTTTTTTTTGTGCAAGGAAAAAAAATCAATAAAATGTTTGTTTTTTGAGTTTATTGTATTTACATGTTGTTAAATAAAATAAAATAAAATAAAACTTGATTGAATGATTCAAGCATTTCAATTCACCATCTCAAGGGAGCGTAGTTTGCAAGGTTATTTGATGTGTTAGGTTAATAGTACTTGTTTTATTTCAAGAGAAATACGATATATGAAATTCATATCAGTCAATGTCAGACGACGTTTGAGGTATATCATGCTTTGCATGACTTTGAAGAAATATTGTGAACTATATTATACAATGTATATCAGAGCTGAACTGCAGAAAAAGTTGTCAGAGCAAAGCAGATTATTAAAACTGCGAGTCTGCCTCCTCTCTGGTGTTATGAGTTTTCCATGCGCTAAAACCTACGCTTTTCCAAATATTTGCAATCGAACCAGAGTAACCAAATCGAAAATTTCAAAATTAGCGAGTTTTCTTTTGCGATTTATGAAGTAAATGATAGCTTTTTCTTTGAATTTTGCAATAGGAACATGTGTAGTGTTCATGAATCGTGTTTATTAGCAGATAATAATACTTCAATATTAATGAGAATGTAAGAAATTTCGAATTTTTTCAAAATTGTGATCCTATCTTGAGAAAAGTACGACAGCAACTAGGTATGATAAATGCTGAATAAAAATAAACAAATTTCTTATATTTTCCTTTTTGTGAATTTTCTGGTTTTAATTTTTAATAATCGTGAAATTACTAGGATTTACTCTAATCAAACGTTTCTCCGGCAGTGTATCGTTTTTCTAATGAAAAAAAAAAACATTCTTCTACTAGAGGTTCATCAAACTTGTTCGTTATTACTCAGATAATCCTGTTTTTTAATCACACAATTCATTTGAGTTGTTGTCCTTTACCTATGAGATAAAGAAGAAAATCATCTCAAATTTTGTACTCCTCTACCTCTAAGCTAAATGTAATATTGTCTAAAAATCTTCTTAACTGATTAAAAATATAGGTAAAATTAAAATTTTGTGAGAGTTTGAAAATCTTCAAAATCAGCTTCTGAAATCAGGAGAAAGGGGTGAAAAAACAGGAGACTCCTGACCAAATCAGGAGGTTTGACCACCCTGAACCGAACTGTCTCTGAATTCTAATGAAGTTAATAATAAAAATAGAATTTCGGTGTTGTTTTTCTCATATATCCATTAAGAGTATTTATTACAATGTCAATTTGAAATTGAATGAGAACGTATCTTCGTTCTATTTTCTAAGACCAGCTCTAGTCTAGAATGATCTGACATTAAATGAAAAAGAAAATCTTTATTCAAACGAATTCGATCCGGATCAATTGACAAATATTCATGAGAAAAACAAAACGAAGTCTTTCAGATAATTGTAAATATTGAGAATAAGATCAATATATATGCCTTGATGAAATACTCTGAATCTAACAAAAAGAAGAAGAAGCAAACTAATTTAAATAATATATTAGCAACAGTTTTTGTTTTATTTCTTTTGCTTTTATGGTAATCATCGAAGATCGAATTGCTTATGTCGTCATCAATCATTTAACATTTTTTACTTAGTCATTTGTCAAGGGAAACCAAAGCAGTATGCGAAGATCTGATTCTGATTTTGTCTGTTGACTTATTCTTATTGGACAGAGAACAATAGGGGAAATCTGAAGAAAAATATTCCATCAGATTTGAATCTGATTATATTGATTCATATCGAACTCTATTAGAAATACAACGAGAAACATTCGACTTGAAAATAGTGACAGAAAAAGAAAAAGAAAAGGAAAACGCTCGAAAACTAAGCAATATGTTCAAATAATCTCGGTCGATTGTTGGACCAGATGGGCATAAATTGAAATTTAATTCGAAATTTTTGATGAACTTTTTCATTTATATTTGCTGATTCATTTGTTGTCGATGATTCCGATGTTTTTGTTGTTAAAATTTGATGTTTCATCGGTTGTCGACGTAATAATTGCGAATTGAACTGACACCAACATGGAAAATAATTTTTAACAACATAACTCAATCGAATAAAGAAAAAACTATCACCGAAACGTGATAATAGAAAAAGAATATGTGAACATATCGAAACAAATGTCTTATTCTCATGAGTTGGATAGGGCAGATTCGTTGAAAGATTATGCTTGATTATAAATTGATAGCATTGTTTTAAGTGATAGAACATTTGTATTGAATAATGAGGTAATGTCAAAAGAACATATTTTAAAAGAAAAATCAATAGTAAACAATAACATAAATGACATAATGAATGTTGTCGATTTAAATGAATGAATGTTGTTTGAAGAAAGAGATCGTTTTCGCAGATTGGTTCTTGTTCATAGGAGAAATCCGTTTGTGAATAAGGAGATTTCTTTGGAAAACAATATTTTCGTTTCATTTCAAATGGATACGATGAACGGAAATGTTTGGCAAAAAAATTTCGATACGAATAATTTTTGTCTTGAAAAAGATTTGGATTTTTTTGGACGATTTCAGTGTAACATTTAATACACGTACTTTTCTCGATTAATAAACGAAGATTTTCTTGATCAGTATTATCATGTGAATAATCTTGAAAATCATTGGAAAAAAATTGATTAATTAGAAAACAAACAATGAGAAATGAAAATATAATAAGATTAATCAATGGTAATAAAATCATATTGAATGTTATCAATGGCAGTAAAGTTATTGTGTGAGGATATTCAGGAGCATAGAATATGTAGTTATAAGCAAAGATTAAAGCCAATGATCCGCTTAAAATTAATGCTACATTTGTATGATTAGTTAGGAGAAGATTTTGTCCATTGAAAAAGTAACTTGAATAGGTATTTTTAATTAAACGATAATATCGAAGAAAATATTGAAAAACACTTATGGAAATAATGAATAAATGAAATGTATTGAAATTAGTGAGAATTTGTTGTAGAAGATTTAATGGTAATGAACAGAATGTGATCGATGTTTGATGGACAAGTAAAGGATGATAATGTTTAAGAATTAGAAAAATAAAATAAACGATCGAAAAGCAAATATTCGAAAATGATAAGGCACGAATCCAATTACGATGAAGACAACTGTAGACAAACGATTGACATGGAAGGATTATTGAACGTTGATTTTGATCTCTGACAACGACAAAAACAAAATTCTTCTTCGTGTTTTTTTATTTTTAATTTCAAATTAAATTTAGTTCTACTTTGAAGAATTGACTGAAGATCTTCGTTTAAATGTTAATATAAATATAAACGTATGTTCAAGAAAAATCAAGATTAAGATACAAATTTCGATTATTTCAGATATTTCCAAAGGTTTCTTTGATGACGTGCGAATACTTGGCCGATGCTGATATGTGCTATTATTTTGTTGATGAAAATTTAACATCGACTGAGCGAGTTTTGCGAGAATCTTTTGATCCGACATTATTATTTTCTGTTGTTGAAATCTGAAAGAAAGAAAACAAAAATACAAAATCGAACCGAGGCTTTATTCGACAATTGAAACAAATAAACTCGACGCGAAGGATGCTGATGAAATGACAAAGAGAAAAGAAGAAGCCTAATGAAAATGATGAGACTCTAAGATCTGTCATCACGTCAGAGTTCGCTTCTTATGACTACTTAGCCATAGTAATATAGAAACGCATGAAGAATACTTGCAGATTCTCGGAATATTTCGAGAAAATAATACTCTTTGACAGCTACTCGAACATTTTTTTGTTTGTATATATCGAGACTTATGTTTTAAATGAATTATTTTTCTTCTTATTCTTCTTATGTTGTTTATTTAGCAAGAGAGAAACGCAAATATTTGAATCTTACTTTTTTGAACAAAAGAAGAAGAAGAAATGGTATTGAATCTAAAGTCAGTCTGCTGATTGAGTTGTTTGTTTGAATATGGAAATATAAAATAGAATGTTGTTAATAAAAACGAAGAGAATGAGAGAGAAAATCAAGATATTGATTTGTCTTAGTTAGACAAATGAGAAGATCTTATTTCTTCTTCTTCTTCTTCTTCTTCTTGTTGCTCTTCGAAAAATCTTATTGGCAACATATTGAATCTAATCACTCTATTCTCGTTTCACATTTATTCATTCTAATAACGGAAAACTCATGTTACTGCTGTTCATCTTCAATGCGTCAATAGGCGAGATCTTCTTTCTCGATCATTCCTTTTTTTTCTGACGAAAGAAAACTTTTTTTTTCTTTTTCTTATTCTACTACATTTGTCAATACTATTTCGGCTAATCATATTTTCAAAAGAAACCAATAAAATGTCTTCTCTATGTCGTTTAATGTTACCGAATGAATTTACAAATGAATTTCAAAGTTATGTCATGGAAACATTCTTTCAATCGGAACCAATGAATCAATGTTTACAAACCAAAATTCCCGATGAAATTGACCTATGTTGGCTAGAACAAGTTCTTTTCAAAGCCAAATTTGATCAACTAACTTTAGCATTCTATGATTCGAATTTCTCAAATAATTTACCTATTGCTTATTCGATTAATCATCACGATCAAATCCATGATGATAACGTTCATTCTGATGTTCTCTATTCATCATTGAATCGAACAAGTTTACATAAATATGATCAAATTAATAATCTCATCTCGAAACTCCATGAAAATATCAATCTATTCGAACAATTTCAATGTGAACATTTATTTCATATTTATTTTCTCGGTGTTCATCCAAACTATCGACAAAATCGATTAGCCAGTCAATTAATTCAACATTCGATTAGTTTAGCTAAAGACAAACATTTCGATTTGATCTATGCTGATGCTACGAGTATTTATTCGACGAATGCGTTTCTTAGAAATGATTTTCAAATTCTCAAAACAATTGACTACGCATCCTATGAAAATTCATCGGGAGACAAAATTTTTCGTCCGATTCAAAATCATAAAGGTTGTTCGATTGTTTTAAAAGATTTACGAAATCAATAAAAAAAAGAAAATTCTTTCTTACCTTGACGACAAATAAGTTCACATTCTATCAATCAGTGCAAAACACAAAAACTAAACTAAATATAAACATACGGCCACTCAACGGAACTAATGTAAACGGCAAGGAAAAAAACATCTGACAAATACAAATAATCGAGCATAAATGAAAAAAGAAATTGAGGGTCATAAACATGATTGTGCGCTTATCGATCGAAGGAGAAAGTACACATGTGGATCTTCCTTTCAATGATAAAAGAAAAAAAAATCATTTTGAAAATTAAAAATAGAATCTATCATATGTCTGACGAAGCGAAGAATGAATTTTATTTCTTTGTACTCTTACGTTTAATTGATCTTTTTTAAATTTCTTTTTTTTTAACGAGAACATTTTCATTCATTAACGTTCTCTTTTTCTATATTTAGCTTTTTAAGCTTTAGTTTTAGGAGATGAAATGCGTATATGCAAAGGAAAAAAAATGTAATTATTACTTATGTCCAGGAAACGCATCGGAGGTAAAGATCAAAGCGAGTGTCAAAGCTAACGAGAGAGAGAAAAAAAAAAGAAAAGACATTAATACTTATTTAGTCTTGATAATTACATTGAAATTCAATTGAAATTAACTGTAAGTATTTAATTCATTCGAAGATTTGGATGATATTTCTAGTAAAACAAAAACAAAACTAGTGCTCGAGTTTTTTTTTTAACGGTGTCTTTTTCCTTTTCTATTCATATGATTGAAAACGAGACTCTAGTGATAATGAATAAGAATAAATTAAGTCAAACAGACGGTTCTACTCCATTTGTCTGTCGTCAGTTTTTTTGTAAATTATTGAATACTTTCTGTCATATTAGATATTCATAGATAAATCTTTGCATATACGTATATCTTTCGAAAAAGTTGCAGAATAAAATCGCTGCTTTTTCTATTAAATAAATGTTGTAGTATTCGACCGTCGAAAATTTTAAAGGAATATATGAGTATGAATTAAAGTCTCATCGATATTTAATGTAAAGGCATAAGTGCGGTTTATTATTATTATTTTTTTTATATTGAATTCCTTTTTGTGAATAAAAATGCTCACGTGAATATATGAAAATGAATTTTCAGGAAATTGAAATGTGCATCAGTCTTGTCAATTTCACCGTTTCTTTTTTGACTACATTAATCATTATTAACGATGGATAATTTGTATGAATATCATGTCATTTTTCCTGAATACTTTTGAGACAGTCGATGTATTTGACCTCGATCTTTTTCTCACATATAAATGTGTCTTTGACACAATAAAGAATTTTAATAAAATTATTAGGAAAATCGAGGTATTCATATGCTCACAATCAAATAAATAAGAGAGAGTTTAATCCAGTATTTAGATAAACTTGTTTCTTCGATTTGTTTTTCCTTGGAATATGTGATTATTCAATGATGACCTAATTAATCTTATTAATAAACATAAAATAAAAGGTTAGAGAAAATCTAATAGTACAATTTTGTTTCATTGTGTTATTTATTTCAATGGAACGTGCATTGTATACCAATGAATTCACACAATAGTTCTAGTTTTTTTGTTGTATTTACATTTATTTCAACGATGAATAACTGTTACAAAGAGCGAAAAATAATCGAGATGCGTGAGCTGTAGTTTATGTTAATCAAACATTCGATACTTTATTCATACCAATGGCTAAAAACAAATTCATAATATTAACGATTTTTTTTAATATTAAACGCGCATGCAATAGCAATACATTCTTATTCACTGGTTGTCTATGCCCAAAAGGCAGATAGATCTCGCGGATGAGAGAACACTAACAACATCCGGACTACACGCACACATAAGCTCAAATAGAAACGGTAATAAACAACAAAAGATACTTTTTGATTGATTGTAGATGAATAGAATCTTTAACGAAGAAAACTTCTTTTATTGTTAGCCTTTTTAATACGAATAATACAGGTAAATTACAAAGAAATATAGAACGAGGTCAAACTACTAAATATATGTTGTGGTTGTGGTTGCTTTTTTTTTCTCCTCCGAAAGAAAATGAGTTAAGCAACGAGAGTTAGATCTTTGAATATTGTGTCATGTAATTTCATGTAAACAAGAACAAGCGGAAATGTTCATCAACAGTCAATAGCTGAGTAGTTTCGAGATTGTTTTATGTCAGTTAACATGAATTTCTTGTTTTCTTTGTTTTATTTTGGTCAATCTTCTTAGTATTTGTTTGAAAATGTCAAGTTTTTTTTTTTTATCTATGCAATTCTAGTTAAAATTTAATTGAACACGAGAGAATAAGAAATTCTTTATGAGTGACATATATTAGGAAAGAATAAGACATCAGCTTATACCTGCGTGTCACGCTTTCAATATACTCGTCAACATTCTAAATAACAAGAAAACTAATTCCAATATAACCAAAAAATAGGTCGAGAAGGTTTCTCAACGATATGATTATGAATACAAACTTGCATAATAGTCTCTATGAATGAATAAACTTAAGGGAATGTCAAATCACAATAGACTAGTATTGTTCGACTGAATCGATTTATGTTGCGAATAGATATAGTCAAAGAAAACAAAAAAGACTTCGTCAACTAGAGAGACGAATGCAGTGAACCATTTCCATAAATAGCCATTGTTTCGAAGATAAATAAGTGAAGAAAAAGAGAGAAAACGAGATATGTTTATAAGAAACTATTATATAGTAATTGCCTTATAGAAGATCAATTAAATGAATACTCCAAATGCGATCCTTTTTTCTTCTTATTCTCTTTAGTATGACTTTATTTCATATAGCACACACACATATATATATATACACAAGTGACGAAAAAAAAAGGGAAATGAATACTTTTCACAATGATAGATAGTCAGATGTAAATGGTGCAAACATCAGTATTTAAGTCTGATAAGACGAACTAATGAGTCTATTTTCTTTTCTGATACTATTAAATTATATACAATAAGACGTTGTTTTTTCCTTGTTCTTCATGCGTTATAGATTCTACTATTAAGAAGAAAAATATACCTTCATGGTTAAACTAATTTGCTATTTTTCTACTTGAAAATATTTTCTCGAACTTCCAGTGAATCGTATCGTGCACATCGTCCGTCAGGCGATCTATATCCTTTCTTTCTCTTTTCGCACAACAGACAGCCGAAAGAGAGACGATACCAGTATAGAAATCTCTTAGTTACATTATTAGTCTCGCGCATTGATATATATATTTATATTTCTATGTTTCTCAAGAGAGAAAAGAAAGTGAATGTTTTCCATTGATTTTTCTCATTGTACGTCGTGCAATAACAATTATTGGACATCTACCTTCTTTTTTTCTTCTTTTTGAAGTTTATCAGTCATTTATACAAGCTTTTGAAAAAAAACGACTATTTTCATTAAGATAAAAAGAAAGAAAAGATTCTCCTATACGCATACATGTCAGAATTTAACCTATAGACATTTCATTAAAGATTGTCATTTGCATTATTATCATTATTTGAACATAACAAATTCAATTAAATTAAAAATGGATACATCGGAAAATGAGGTATGCTATTGATTTAATCGATCGATTTCAAATTAATATTCGACTGTCAACTAGAAATCTTCAAACTTTTTTTGTTCGACATACGTATATATATAGGAAACAAAGAAGTAAACTAATTATTTATTAATATTGACATTTTTGAAAGAAAATACGGTTCCTCCTCCTTCTTCTTCTCCTTGTTTTTCTTTCATTTCTTAAGTGCATACTTGAATAGGTACATTTTATGATGTTTTACTCGACTTCCAGTGATTTTTTTAAAAATTTTCTACTTAATGACGTTCATGGTTTCTTTTGGTGAAAATCATTGTCAACTAATCGATATAAATACGTCAGAAAAAAAAACAAAAGAAATAGTTTTAGTAATCGAGGAAGAAAAGAGCTCAAGGAGGTGAACTTCTATTAACAATCATTCTTGTCTGATCCTCAAAACTCAATAGAAAAGAAATACTTTCTCCTATTGACATTTCTTTTCTGCACCTCGATACCCGTAGTTCTTACCCTCTGCATCTTTTTTCTTCTCCTTTTTTCTTCCCTCTGTGACATTTCCGTTCATCCTATTTGCTGATGCTACGGCGCATCGGCAATTGAAAAAAAGACGACGGCGAAGAAAAAAAACCAGCAAATTTGACATTTTTACTTCTTTAGAATCGCAATTCGCCATCGAAATTAATCATCAATTCCAAACCAATACCTCTGAGTATGGCCGATCAAGATACACGCTATCGTCTTGTCCTACTTGGAGCCAGTCGAACAGGCAAATCATCGATTATACACATGTTTCTCAACGGCAAATTTCTCAATGTATATAAAGAAACTGTCGAAGATCTACACTATCGAGAATTTACGATCGATGATAAAACAATCAAAGTTGATATTTTAGATACAGCTGGTAAATGAAATAATGTAACTTGAGTAGACTGAACAAATAGAATTCTAGGTAATATGGAATTTCCAGCCATGCGTCGTTTGTCGATTGCAACCTCACATGCATTTATTCTTGTGTATAGTGAGTTTCTATTACGTAAAAGGCAAATATTGATTTAATTACTTTTTAATCAGGTGTTGATAGTTATTCGTCATTCGAAGAAATTCGTCGTATAATCGAGCAAATCAAAGAACAACGAACAAATTATAGCGAAATTCCGATAGTTATCGTGGGAAATAAAACTGATCGAACGGGTATACGCGAGGTCGACGAACAACAAGTTCGACAAATGTTAAATGAACTCGGTCCATTGCATTGCCGGTTTGCTGAATGTACAGCACTTGATCGAGCGTCTGTTATCGATATTTTTCTCAAACTACTCAGTCTTGTTCAATTATCAGCAGCAAGACAATTAAGTCCGATCTTGAGACGTAAAGTTAGTGAACGTCTCAAGAAAAAAGAATTCGAAGAGAAAACGGACAAAAATTTTATACGTAGTCGAAGTTTAATTCGACGAACATCTATGAAAAAAAAGTCAACATCGTCAGCCGATCGAAAGAAATCGGATCCACCCGATTGTTTAGTTTCATAAGATCTCAATTTTTTCGTTTATTTTACATTTATAACCCTCAAAAAACAACAACAAATGACATTTCTTTATCGTTTATTCATGTGTGTCTCTCTTTCTTTCAATCGCAATAAAAAAAAAACATGTTGAACAAACAAACAAACAACATTTATAGAAATGCTTTCGAGAGTTCAGAATTTTAAACTGGAATATTATTGGTTTTTGCCCATGATCGCATTATTTTAATCATATGATCTCCTAGATAAAAAGCGGACTTAGCGTTTATTTCAATGAAAATTCATTCGTTTTGCATACCTTGAGGATGATTGGTGGTTCTTAATAATGATAAAATATCACGAAGTGTGTCACTAGAAAGATATTTTTCAATGAAAGTTGGTTTTTTCGTTGTTTCAAAATCAAATTTTTACCGAGGTTCGTGACCAGCAACGATTTGCTGAAAGGCACCAGCGCAAGCACCTTGTTTACCTTCCCAAAATTCAGGATTGGGATCCATTCGTTCGAGAATATCAAAGCCACGAGCAGCGTAAAAGAAATGTCCTCGCTAAAAGTCAAAAATCAATTCAATTGCTGAACACCGGCAAGTTTTACTTTATAACAATCATTGGCGATTAATTGAAGTAAAGAAAATGATTCGTTCGAATGTTCTAATTTCAAATAGAGTTCCCAAGCAAGACGCGGTTTACCATTGTAAATATAGCAACGTGCTAGCCAACTTAAATAGACATAATCATTCTTTATTTTCTCGCTTTGAATCAATAAGAATGCCTTGAAAAAGAAAACGAGATCTATTGAATAGATTTCCTATTGAACTACGAACTTCTTCAGCTTCTTTCCATTTTTCTTCATGAGCTTTGGCTTGGGCATAATTGAAATTGAACGTATCATCATTATAAAAGTATGTCTAACAATGAAATATTTTACACTCTGTCGCTTTTCAATAGAACAATACAACGAAACAAAACGTACTTTTATCGAACTTAAATAGACGATGACGTCATCAAATCGTTTATGAAGAAAATAACACGATGCCATACTCTGTCGACCAGGAATCGTATCTAATCGAATAAGGAGAGAATTCAACGAAGGACATGTCTTCTATTTTCGAAACTACAAACCACATTCACTTGCCGAACCGCCAACTAACTGAAAATACGATTGTGCTGTTTTAACATGATCACGCTAAACGATATCAAATGGGTTTTTTGAAATAAAATAAACGTCTGTCACAAACTGAATTATGTTCTTGACCATAGGCGGCATTAACAACGCCTTTTAGAATGTATTCAGCTGGTTGTAATGGTTCGACATCTTTCATTAAATCATAGGCATGATCGAGGTCATCTTTTTAATAAAGCAGAAGGAAAAGAAAACATTGAAATCTTTATTTGAATTAATTAGATTACCTTCTTTAAGATAATAAATGACTAAATTTAAACGCGCCTCAGGTATGACATCGACTAATGGTGGTAAAACTTGAAGAGCACCTTCGCCATTTTGAAAAACAACCTTCAATGAATAGAAAAACAACAACGATTGAACAGGATTTTCATTGAAATGCAATTTTTCTACCATATTATGTCGAAACAATTCTTTTGCATAGTTAAATGAAGTACTCATTTTTTCAAGAAACAATTTCAAATCATTCTACGAAAATGAAGATGAAGAATAGTAATTTGAAATTCTTTTCATTTTGTTTACTTCAGCTGCTTTGCCATTGTACAATCGATATTGATTACACGCTTGTAGATTTGTTGCTGTTGCCGATTCTTTTTAAGATAAACATCGAGAACTTCTTGAGATATATCATAATAATCGAGTTTATAATAACACAATGCAACATAAACATTCAACGCTAAAAAGTCACTAAAAGAGAAGAGAAGAAAACAAAACAAAACTTTCGATTTGAATTTGTTTCAAAAAGCAAATTCACACCGATTCTCGACTAAATATCGTTTGTAGATATCTAATGCTTCTTGAAAATGACTTCGCATATAATGCATACTAGCCAAACACATTTGATCTTCGATAACATCTTGTAATTGTCGATGTAGACCCATGAGTTTCTCTTCATTATTTTGTTTATGTGCAACATGAAATAGAACTCGAATTTGTAACGGACATTTCGGACCTTTTAACGCTGCTTGTTCAGCTTCATCGTATTTGCCTAACATAAAATAACAACAACCAAGATAAATATACACTTGACCATTGCGAGGATCTTTTGTTACGATATTTTCGTACTCCTATTTCAATTGCATAAGTAAATAGATAATTGAAAACAAAATCCGTACTTCACTAGCTCGTTGATAATCTCCGGCGTGAAATGCAGCAAATGCTAACCAAAGATCGAGATCTTTGACATCTTTATTACTTTGTCGACAGAACTAATTGATTTGTTTGTTGAGAAATAAAAATAGTCGATTCAATCGAAAATAAACGTACTTCAAGATAAGCAATTGCACCCGTATAATCACGATCAGCAATAAAATCTTCGACTTCACGAGTCTTGTTTTTGTTTTTATCTTGTGCAGGCACATTTCCTTTTTTCTTCGGATCTTCAGCTGCTTTTGTTCGAGAAAGAATCTAGTCGTACAAAAAACTTCAATTTAAATACGATTAATTCTCAATCGACATACCATTTTTTGTCTGTTTGGTTGAAATTGCAATAAAAATACTCACGAATAAACTCAAACGATTCTGTTGATCACCATGACCGGTGAGAATAACTATGCAACTCCTCTAGAATTTTAACATGTTCAACATGGATAGGTGTCGCATTGAGACTCAATCGAGACATACATCATTCGATTCGAAACTATCGAGCTATGAATCGTTCTTTGTTGGATATCGTGTTTTTTTTTCGAACGAAAGATAATCTTTTCTTGATTTACAGATTCAATTTTTTTTCATCATAATTCAACAAATTCTTTGCAATTTTTTTTCTCTTAAAATTGAACAGATTTTTTTGTTTACTAAAAGTTTACTGCGATTTGAAGAGATAAATTCATCTTAATTGCTCGAATAGACGATATGATATTGCGGAAAGTTAAAATCGAAAGACATCCAGCGACCACATTTCTTTTTTTTTCTGTCTCTTAAATCAGCGGTTTCTTTTCATTGGTAGGATTTGCTCCGTTCTCTGACTGGTTAAATTATCATTTCATTCGAACATAACTCTGCAATTCAACGGGAAAAAACCGACGAATTTTCGTTTCAGATCATGTTCGATACATTCACGACTTTATTCGATACGCTTCGATCATTATTATCATCGAATGAATCGATTGATACAGAAAAAATTCAAACAATTACATCAAATAAAACCAACCTCCTCAATATCATCGTCAATCCAGTAAGAATAGTCTCTGCGTCAATTCACACTCGTTCTTTTTTGTTTAGCCACCTAATCTCTCGCATCGTAACATCATAAAAACAGCCGATACCAATGGCATTCAATTCGAATCCATACCAGAACGTCGAAAACTACCTAAAACCTTTATTGATGAATGTTGTGATATCAGTGATTTATTTCAATTGAATGAATACGATTCATTGTTGTTATTAATCGAAGGTGAATCGATTCAATCGAATTATCCCGATTGTACACGTGGTTTATTAGCGGTTCAAATCTATTACGAGTCGAAAGAACGTTTAGCTGCTTGTTTAGCTTATCTAATGGCTTGTCTAACCGGTCGAACATTTCAATCGCTATTAAAAAATTCGAAATCCATCGAATTCTGTACAAATTTCATTCAAGAACTTGTTGGACAGAAATTAATCGAAAATATCATCGAACAATTAATTAAATTTCAAATACGTAATGAAGAAGAACGATTATATTCGAAAGCAGGCATTGGTAATGTTAAACATCGACGACGTGTTCAAGATTCCATCAAACATATTCGATCTTATCAAGCGAAATCGATTTTCCTCTATAGTTGTCAAATTCGTTTGACTCAATCACATCTATTAGCAATTCTTAATTATCTAGCTAAACATGCATCGATTCAAGACGATGGAATTCTTGATGAATCGGCATTGTATCTTCTCGGAGCATAAGATCGGAAGAGCACACGTCTGAACTCCAGTCACGTTTCGATCTCGTATG
>ERZ781398.2437-NODE-2437-length-15774-cov-4.491125_pt1 | contig 15774 bp, 8 predicted proteins | sample MGYA00433077_ERZ781398 | MGnify/ENA primary metagenome ERZ781398 (study PRJEB29847, sample SAMN06458254) | wastewater metagenome | isolation source: Wastewater bioreactor | place: South Africa: Cape Town | study: EMG produced TPA metagenomics assembly of the... | reverse complement strand
CAAGTGAACGAGGTACATCATAAGTATTAATTGGTTCAGGTACTGAATATTCATTTTCAATCGGTGGTGACGGCACAGGCTCGTCTGATGGTAATTGATAATGAGGTTCTTCAGCAGGAACTATTTTTTCAATTGTTCCACCTAAACGATCATCCAAAGGTGGTAATTCCTAAATACGATTTAAAAAAAAAACATTTTTTTCCATTCAAATTCAATTGAAACTTACGACTACAGCATGTTCAACTGGTTCTTCAGCTGTAGTTGTTGTTGTTGGTAAAAGTAATGGTGATGATTCGATAGTTTCCGTTGTGACAGCTATTGGTGGTAAAACATCGTCAGTTTTTTCTTGTTCAACAACTTTCTGTTGTTCAATTGGTGCTTGAGCTGTTTCAGATTTCGCTTCTTTCTTCTTCTTTTCTGCTGCTTTCGCACCGAAACATGACGCACATAGACCACCTGTAGATTTTTTAACTTTAACTGGTTTCTCTTTTGTAACCGCTGGTTCTTTCACTTTCTTTGGTTTGCCTTTCGGTAATGTTAAAGTTGGCAATGGACCTGGTTCAACTAATTCAACTTCAGGCAACTCAACTGCAGCACCATGTAAATTCAATGGTGTCGATGTTTTTGTTACAGTTGATTCTTCTTTTTTACTTGATTCGACGACAACTGGTGTGACGTCTGGTTGAACATCAACCGGTTCAATGATTGCTGGTCGTGCTTCTAAATGTTCGGCTTGAGGATCAACTGGATCCATCGTTGCTTGACGTGGTTCGAGATGAACAGTTGGCTTTTCTTCGGCTTTATCTGCTTGAAGATCGACGGGATCCACCGTCGCTTGACGTGGTTCGAGATGAACGATGGGTTTTTCTTCGACTTTGTCAGCTTGAGCGTCGACAGGGTCCATTGTGGCTTGACGTGGTTCAAGATGATGATGTTCTACAATAGTTTCAGTGACTGTAGTTTGTAATTCGGCAGTTTCAGGAGTGACAGGGCGATCAGTCTAAGTAAAAAAGAAAAAGAAATGAAAATTTTATGTAAATAAAATCATAAGGATTCTCAATAAAGGAGAAGCGTGCACGAAAACCTCAATAAAAATCAATCAATCAATCAATCAACCATCAATCTCAAGTTGACAGAAATAAGAAGCAATGCATACACACACATACAAAGGAAAAACTATTTCAAAAGAAAAAGCATCAATAAGCAGCCTGAAGAAACTGTTCATGCAAGAAGAGGCAACTATATTAGATATGTAAATAGGCATTTCAGAGATCCTTACAACAGGTAAAACGAATCGATTATCGAAATCATCTGGTTTATACGACATATCGAGACCAGGTCGTTCACGATAGCTGTCAATATAAAGACGTCTGCCATCGGGTAAAACAGCCAGATCAGTCGCAACTGGTTTCTCTTCAGTCGTAGGACTTGTTGTTTGTGGTTCAACAGCAACAGCAGTTGTTGGTTCGACTGTTGGTTGACCGTGTTGTTCACTTGAAGTTTTAGCTTTCTTACTTCGAAAGCATGAGAATATGCCCGGCGATTTACGTTTTTTTATGTAAATGGGCGTCGAAGGTTGTTCGTGTTTTGATTCGACGGTTTGCGAAACCGATTCTCTTTTTCTCTCAAGATTTTCTGTCGATTGTTTAATTGGTATTTCAGTGAGAATTTCCTGTGGATACGTTTGATCCAGATTCAATTGATATGTCACTTTAGTTTCTTCGATCTTCTGCAAAAAGTTCATCATCTCATTCTTAGTCATGTTATTTTTCGGATTTTTTTTTGGGGGGGGGGGGAAGAGAGGAAAAAACAAAAAATCATCAACTTACTTTTTCTGAATCATTCGATTGATCTAACAAAGGTTCATTAATTGTTTCGAATTCATTCTTAACTTTGCCAGCTAAACTTTCGTAAGTTGCTGTTGTCATTGAATATCCCGAATCGGATTGACTGAAATCATTTGTCGATGATTCTTTCAAATCACCAGCTGGTATCAGTGTTCGGCCAATATCGAATTGTAAATTCGAATATTCTTCTTTATTATTAAGAATTGCGTCTGTCAACGAACGAAATTGTTTCTCATTGAAATCAAGCGTCGGCTCAAATGATTGTTGTAATTGATAAATAAACGGTTCGGATAGATGAAATTTTTCGAAGGCATTATTTTCTGCAAGACTGAAATCAGCTAAATATTGACCAGCACGTTTAATGCGTATCAAATTTAGCGTTGCTTCATCATCAAATGATAATGGACGAAAGAGATTTTTAATTCGTTGAACTGTATCATTTGTCAAGCCTAATTTAGGATCTTCGAGATCAATATATTGATAAGCAATAGCTTCGGCTAATGTGATTGGCTTGTGTGGCGATATCTCAGCAAGTGTTTTCGTTAATTGCTCTTCATTGTAGAGAGGTAAATCTTTATTAATGTCATTAGTCATATCGATGTCTTTTGTATTTATTGCTGGATTCTGTTTTTCGTGATCGTTGTCAATTACTACAAAAAAGAAAGAAAAAGAAAAACGGTTTTATTTCTCTTCTTTTATTAAAAATACAAAGTCGTTTTTTCGTTCGTTTCTTTCCTCTTTAATATATGTTCGTAGATGTATACAAAAGGGAAATCAAGGAGGGTTTCTATTGATGTACTTCGTTCTTTTCGAAAACGAGAGAGAGAGAGAGAAAAAACGAAATGAAGACATTGTGCTCGTTGACAAACAGTTTTGTGTGTGTCAACGCAATCGTAAGTACGTACGTACACGTAAGCAAACGAAACCGAAGTAAAAACTACAAATGGCATCTCAATCAAACTGTCAACCTTCACCAACACCAATAATCAATGCACGAGATTACCATACAACTTCACAAGAACTCGGCAACCGACCGCCGAGTATCTTCCGTCGTTTGTTTGGAAATTTGCGTGCAGCACCATTTACTTATACAGACGAACTCAAACCATATTCTGTCAACGGACTTAATGTCAGAAAAAAACTAACATAAACATACGAGAGAACAATCGAACGAAGAAGAAAAAAAACGACACTCTTTTTTTTTTGTTGTGCTCTATCTGACTATTATCTAATCTTGATTGTATTTGTACTGTACAATAATGTACTATCGCGATAGTTTTATATATATATATATATATATATAAATACATCGTATTCATTTTTATGCTGAATATTGACATATGAGCAATGAGATGAAGAAGGATCAATCGGATAGTGTGACAAAGGACGATTAGTAACAGGCAATCGAATGCTTAAGAATAAGGATTCGATTCTCGTTCGTTTTTTTCCTCCTCCTCTTCTTCTTCGGTTTGTGTATTTCTTGGATGGTAGAGTCTAAGACGATTGAAACTTACCAGTTGAATCAGAACAACGGCCTGCCGGCATCGAACGGCACTTAGACGAAACGTACCGACGAAATCTCATTGTGTCAAAGTAGTGAACTATTCACACACGATTATTTTTTTTCTATTCACTCGTTGTCCTTAAGCAAACACCTTGGTCCACACGTATGTGTCACCAATGTGCGTATACGTGTACGGTAGAATGTTTGCCCAATGGTCTCGTCCTACGTATATAGAGATATGACCTCTCGTACGCTTGTCAAAATATATGCACGCAGATGTCGAAGAGCCTTTTCTTTTCTTCTTTTCTCCTTCTTTTTTTAACGTAGTCCGTGATGTTATTAATTGATCATGATGATCATCATCATCACTACCGTCAGTGTTCAAGATAATTAAAATGACCGGATGCCCTCAAACGACTGGTAACCTTTTTCTTTTCTCTTCTGTTTATTCATTCGTTCGTTTCTTTCTTTCGTTCTTTTTCTCTTCTCTTCTCTTCTCACTGTCTATTAACCGCAAGTTATGGCAATCAGCCAACTAAATATTCAATGATGCAATCGCAAATAGTAGAACACGACAAAATCCGATGGAAAGAAGGCTTATATAGATTATCATTTATTACTCTGATTTATCAATCGGATAAATAAGAATAACAAATGCATCAGCGGGAGGGGGATCTTGTGACTAAATCACATCCAATAAAATAAAAGTCAATGAAGTCTTAAGGTTCTCATTTTCTCGTCTTAACAACGCGTCGTACCTTTTTCATCCGATTGAATTTTGTCTTGATTTTCTCGTTGTTTGACGATTTGAATATACTCTTGATTGGCTGAACTGTGTTTGACATCTTTTTCATTGTGAATTGTCTCGAATGTATTCAAGAAAGTCGATTGTTTAGTTGTAAATAATTGCTCGTAGGTATCGACCATCGGTTGAATGAAAGCATTGCCAGCTGAATCTTGAGTAAATTCAGTGTTTAATTGTTCAACTAGATTCGTCCATGATGAACATCGATCATGGCGTAATAATTCAAGAAGACGTGAGGAAATCTTTTGAGCTTTCGAGTCTTGTTGTTTGTTAGCAAATAATTCCGATGGTCGAAAGATTTTCGAATGAATATAATGAATAAGAAGTGACTTTTTGTCGGCAATTAATTTTTTAATTTCATCAGAAATCAATGCTTGTGTTGGTACAACTGGTGGTGATGAGTCATTTTGAATATTTGTTGATGTGAGAACAACATTTGCTGTTGTAACCGATGCTTTCTTCTTTTGTTTCGATTTTTGTTCAACAATTGTTGCAGCTTTTTGTTTACGTTGTTCTTCATCAAAATCAGCTGCTGAACTACGTGTACATGAACATAAATTGAGACTAGATTTCTTTTTCTTCTTGTTTTCAACTGATTTTTCTTGATGTTCGACTGGTGATGTTTGAGAAACCGCAGTCGACGATGTAATCGTCTCGACAACTGTACCTCGTCCGACCGTTGTCGCATCAGCTAACGGTTGAGTTTCTTGTTCGAGAAGTTCTTTGACAGGCGAATGTTGTTTGACAGGACTGTCGGACGGAAAATCTCCGGATGTGACGATTTCATTCGTTGGATCGTAGTGAGTCTCTTGAACATGTGTGACACGTGGTTGATCGATCCACGATGAGGTTGAGTATGTTGTTGGAATATTATAAACAATTTGTGTCGAAGGAAGAAGTTTGTTGACATCGTCGATGCCTAATTCACGTTTAGCTCGTTCGAGATCGTGTTCATCGTTGATTGTGATTGTGCGAGTGATTTCAGTGACCTCGGTTTTGACAACTTTGGTGATTTTGTTATGTGTTTCGGGATCTTCGGCAACGGTTTTCTTTGTTTCGATTTTCTTTTTGACTTTACATTCGAGATCTTTGTCTTCTTCGACAGTGGTCACGATCTCTTCGATCATGCCTTCATCGTCGGAATGAACATTTTGTTCGGCATCATCGCCATCGCCACGATCGATACTTCGACCGCCAACAAAACGAGCCTTTGCCTTATCGAGTTCGTCGGATGCTGCTTGTTGAACAGCTTCGATCGTTGATTCGACTTTTTGTTTGTTTTGTTTCTTATTTTTCTTGCCAGTTAGTTTTAATTCTTTACCACTTTCCATTGTTCGTTCGGTATTTATTAAATCATAAGATGTTAAACGTTGATTAACTGTAGATGTTCCTTCTGTTCGAGGTTTATCGACGAGAATTCTAAATAGAAAAACAGATATAGACAACAATGTTCATTGTTCGTGTGTTCACATCTATGCGTGTATATGGTCAAAGAAAGAGAATGAATGACTCTGATGATATATGGCACCAATGTTCTTTCTCTTTGTATATGTACAAAAGAAAAGAATCGACCTTTTAACCAATGATTAAAAATGAAACGATTAAATGTAATTTTCATTTTTTTATCGAATAAATAAAGATTTATTTTCTTTCTTATTCAACATTTCGAATCTACTTATGATGAAAAATGATTGATTATTAATAGTAAAATTCAATAAACCTCAGTGACATCTATTGATCGAGAAGAGAGAAATCAAAGCCAAGGTGAGTTACCGGCGATAGAGAGGATTCTATTTGATTAAAAAAGAAAGACAATAGGTTGAAGATTGCAAATAAATTCATTAGAACGAAAAAAAGCCAAAAAATGTTCTCATTAATATTGCCAAGAGAGTATTCTGATTGTGTCTGAAATCGAATTAACTCAACTATATATTCAGATCGTTTAGTACTACTCATTACCGGAAATAGTCAATTTCACTTCTACTTTTTTTTCTCCGTTGAGAGAACTATAAGTTTCTTCTTTTTTTTCATTCAGTTATTATTTGTATGCATGTGTATATATATATATAAATGTACGTTAAGAAGCCTAAAGGCTTATTCTAACTACAGCAATTGTTGACCGGGCACAAAAAGAAAACGGCAGGAAACGTTTTTTCTCCTTAGTTTCCCCTAGAAGGCTTTTCTGATTATAGAGTAGGGCATCAATTGCAATCAAGCAGAAGAATATTTCGTTTGAAAAGATAATGATTTAACACTAGTATTACTGTGATTCCTATCGTTCATTAAACTAAGCTTAATAAACAATAAAAGAAATTCGTTTTTTTTTCTTTTCATGCAACACAATTCAATCTATTTAAAATTCTATTTCATTTTCGATAACACACAAATCATTCTTCAGATTTCTTCTTAAGTATAGACTCGAGCGCACACACACATCTCTCTGTTTCTATATACATATGTATATATTTATTATATACACATATGTAGGCAAACGTTCGCGCATCATAGAAGTGAGTTTGAAATAAATATGAAGCAATAGACACGAATCATACGTCTAAGTTGCTTGCTTTCTTTTTCTACTCCCTTCCTGCCCTCTCAAACAACTAATTTGATTGACTAACAATACGTTATACGTGCAAACTCGTATATACATATGAGTTTTAGTATTCTTTCTATTCATTCAATGAGCAAATAAATCAAAAAAAGGAGAAGGAGGATGATTCATTTTCTTACCGAAATCGTTTTTTCCGCAAAACATAGGGCATCAACTGTTTATGAGTTTTTGGAGTAAGCAAAAGTGTATAAGACCCATTTCTTTCAACAACAAGATCAACTCCTGTTAGATGCATTCGCGTAGACGAATTATTTGTATCTTGCGAAACAACACCGGTCGGTATTGTTTCATTGGCTGATGTCGGCAGCGGATTGTTAAGATTTGTATTTGCTGCCGTATTTCCTTCGGACATTGGCGTTTGTACTAATAAACGAGCGTTTGAACAGCCCATGTCGACGAGTTATGAGTTCGATTGTCGTATGCGAGAGAGAAAAAAGTCTGTTTTTTTTGTTACAGTCTAGATCATAAGACGCGTACACATAAGTAGCAAGTATATTAAAGAAAAAAGGTGGCAATAGTGTTCACTGCAGCCGTTATTGTGTCCGCAATAACACCGAGAGAGAGAGAAAGAGAGCAAAAAACTCCTTCGTCAAACGTTAATAAAGAAAAAGAGAAGAAATAAAATGAGTAGAATTATGAATACAAGAAAGAGCGAGAGAGAAAAAACAATTTTCAAATGTCAAAGTTGGCAACGCCTGTTTTAGCAGCAGCAGCAGGAGTAGAATCTTCTCTTTTTCTGTCGTTGTTTAAAAAAAAAGAAGACGAGTCACGAACGACCGGCCGACCGATGGCGACGAAAAATAGAAAGAAAGAAAACGTCAACGAAGAAGTAACAGAAGAAGAGGAGAACAAGAATTCTTTCTCTTCTCCCTTCTCGTCTTTCTCCTTTTTTTACACATCACCACTTTTTTCTCGGGCATTTGCTTGTAATCGCGTTTTTTTTAGTTCATATGCCTGGCGTTCTACCGCTAGCTACTTACATCCGCATAAAAATAAAAAAAAACGAGAGAAGAGAGGACACGACGTCGTCACCACCGCCATTTCTATGTTCATGGATATGCGCTAGCGTTTCTCTTGACGAGAAAAAAAAAGTTGACAAACGCAAGAAAAAAAAAAGATGAAGAAGAAGAAGAAGAAGAAAGACACTCATCTTTCGTCAATAAGCAAAAGAAAATTACTTGAAAAAGTGCTACACCTTTTTCTTTCTTTTATTTTTGCGTGCTTATTTCCTTTTCTGTCAGTTTTTTCTTTCTTTTTAAAATAATGATGATAATGTTTAAAGAATAATCAATTGTGTCGATTGAATTACGTATTCTTTCCTTTGGACGGCAGTTTTTCTGTTGTACACGGTCTGCCGTTAGTAATTCGAGAATACTCAAGCATACCGAAAAAAAAACGAACACACGAGGAAATTAATTATTGTTATTGTTTTTATTATGCAAATGAAAAAGCAACAATTTTTGCATTGATTTCCCTTTTAGTCTTGATGCTAAATAAAATCTATTTTATCCATTGATGTATGGATAATGAACATCTGGGTATATAACGACAAGTGTCATTATGTTGACAAATGTATACAAGGATTTCTCCTTGTCAGAGATATAAACAAAGGCGATGATATTGAAAAAGCATAATTAAAAAAAGGCAAGTTAAGTTTTTTTCTTTTTTTCTCATCGACGAACTAAACAATAAGATTAGGAATAATGATTAACATTTTGTTTTATATTCGTATTCATTCACACGAGCAGACACATCGTATCAAGATAGATGAATAGATAAAGCAAACTTTGCTGACAAATGACTTTTTCCTCTTTATTGGTACCTCTCTACACATCAAGAACCTTTCAATGTTAACACTTCTTGACCAAGCAAATATCGGCAATGAAAGTGAAAGAACCGATGATGTAAGCATATAAAAATGCATAAAACAATTGACATTTCTCGGCTCTTTTTTTGCGTTCCAATCTCATTATTATAGTTGACTCTCTCTCTCTCTATATATATATATATATATATATTTGATTGTGTATATAGGCGTAAGAGCGTTGAGGTGTTGGCATCGATTGTCTGAGAACAAGCCTATCGTCAAATCAACATTTAAAGGAAAAGTAATCCGACATCGGGGATATCCTATCTACGGTAGAAGATGAAACAACTAGACACGACTTCTTTATATATACTGATCAGTCTCATTGAATTTCGATTAGCTTTTTGGGCCGTCGTTTGAATCTATTGACATCATATGTACAATATTAATCTTTGCTCTAGCATTTTTTCCTATCTGCCCATTCTTTAACATGAGCACATACGCCCGTTGCGGAAGTCAATTAGTTCGTTCACGAGTGTGTATGCATACAAGACAACAGATATAGAAAACAAGGAAGGGAGCGAGCGAGCGAGCGAGAGAAAAAGACATGTGGTGATGGTTAGTAAGTAAAGGTCAACTACTGGTCACCTGGCCGACACCCCATGCATCGCACTTCTCTTTTTTCTGTTCACACAATATCTACTGCAGTTCTTCAATCGATCAAATCAAATCAATAATTGTCTATGCATGTACTCTTGACAATGTAAAAATGGGATCTTTTCAATTAATAGGATAGATTGTTGAAAGGTGATTTCATTCGTTCTCAATGTGTCGTTATAAAATCGAACAACAAAACAATAAAATGAAGTCAAGTAGAGAGATACGTACATCAAAATGACTTTGTCATTGCACTTCACTTCATTTCTTTCTTAAAACAGAATCTTGTCTCTCGTCAAAAACAACGAAATATACCCGTCGGACCTTGACAACAAATGTCTTTCGATGGGTCACAGCTCGATTCAATTATATTTTGTCTTCTTCGATTGCTGACAAATGTCACTCTAGTTTCCTCTCAACAGTTGGCTATTTAAATCCTTTCGTTCATTTATATATTAAAAAAAACACATACAAAACGAATGCGCAGATGGTACACACTGTCGGACATCAATTCACTCATGTCCTATTTTCCTTCGGATAGTTTTCTTTTCAAAAAAAAAACAATAACGAGAAGATTGCTGGACATTTTCAAAGAAAAACATTAAGGACTCACCCGGGTGACAATCAAAAAATGAAAGATCGATAAGCTTCTTTTTTTCTCGAATGATTGTTTTCGTTTGTACATAAAAACCGACGCAGATGGCACATTAATATATATATGTGTGCGTGTCGACTTACTCATCATGGGTGACTAATATCAAAGAAGGAAAGAATAACAAGCCGAAATCTCCATGTAGTTACTCAAGAGAATCTATTTAAATACTCTTAAAGAAATCCTTCGATCGACCTTTGACGTACATTGTTGATCTAACTATTAAATCAATATCTAGTTACTTGATAGAATAGTTTTTTTCTTGAAATAATTATCTTATACAATTCGACATTGTATACATTTTCTCGCTCTCTCGCTGTCTTTTACTTAGACTAACATTACTAATGCATATTTTCAGCTTATTTATCAAATAAATAAACATTCTTTCTCTTTCCAGTCGAAGATAAGATTCAATTGAACACAAAATAATCTCGACCATAATGAATATATACAGACATACGTATATACATAAAGACCACAACAGATGAAATCTAATCTTACCTTCAAGATGTGCTTGTGTATATGTGTAAAGATAGAAAATATTTCTTTTTCTTCTTTGGTATTTTGGTATTGAATATCTAGTATAGGAAATAAATAAACGAATGAATGAATGTACTAGGATGGATATGATAAAGTTAGATGTAAAACGCTACAACAATGCGCGTACGTTATGAATGATTGAATGAATGAATGAATAGAATAGAAAGGGTGGAAAGAAGGATACAAATCGTGCGTATATATGTATATGTATATGTACATACGCATATATGTATGCGAAAAGAGAAAAAGATAGAGAGACAGAAGAGAATAAGAGAATAAACGGCAAACGATCGATGGATGTCACATTAACAGTGGCAATCGTTGCTTATACGTATGTATGCAAGCTCGAGAAAAGCGAGAGTCAAACGATCAACGATAACGAAAGAACAAACGTGTATAAGACATGACTATTATCACGATGTGATTATTCTTTAACTTGATGTCTGCGTCTAACAATCAGTAAAGTTGATATGATATAGTAGTTGTGTAGTAGTCATACAAGCTGTCAAGAGATTCTCACCCGATTGATCGAATGTTAATATCGTTTAAAATAATCTCGACAACAATCTATTCGATAGTCAAAGAAAATTAATTGCTATATAAATCAAATACACTTGGACAGACATGCTACACATCTGGTGTTGTTCATTGATTGAGTAGAATTCAATTTTTTTACGTAATCAAACGATGTATCATCTTTAACAACCAAATAGATATACATGTACTTATACAAAATACTATAGGTCAAGCGAAAAAGATGAGAAGGATTGATGACATTCCGTTTAATATATCGCATCGAGTGTCGTCTCTCAATGAAACAGCGAAATTATTTATGCAAACTACAATTCGATTAAACTCATTCAAACTCATTTTGAAAATGAACTTTCGAGTTAGGACAAATACAAATATTTTTCTACGTCTTTGATCTGCTTATTGCACTAACATCTTAATCCAAAGAGACGCATGCTTAGATTTATATAAATACGTATATACATGCATGTGCGTATGTATTGTTTAAAATCAAAAAGAAAATGAAAACGAAATCAATTACTTACGAAATGATTCTTCTCGTAAATGGAGAATTGATAAACGGAGTAAGATGTTGGTCTTATTCTAAAGTAAACGAACGAGTAATGTGATTGATGATAGAGATGATAGAGGTCAGTTTTCTTTCGTTTAACTCGTCGACACTTTATTGATATTCGATGAGAGATAAAAATTATTTATTTATACTCATCAGTTCATTCAAATATTCTCGATGAATAAAGAAAAAACAAACGTTTTATATTGACAGAGTCTAATTTCTTTTAATCTTCAAGTAATTACGTCCGATAGGTCGAAATACATATAAAAATCAACTAATAATTAGTAATGTTCTTCTTTTCAGGCAAAAAACTACGGTCTAGATTTTTTTAAAATCTTAATTTATACTTTTAATGTGTTCGCTCATCATCATCATCGTCATTGTCGCATTTATATACGTATACGCAAAAGAAAAAAAAAGGGGCGTTGCATATATTTATACAATAGATTCTCATCTTGTTTTTTTTGTCCTTCGACAAAAAACGAAATTTGCTCCTCTTTTTCTTAACTTACCTTTATTGAAAGAAAGTTTAATAATATAAATATTTATTAGGTGTTGGTTGGTTATACTTGTCGTTAAATATGTAAGAGTAGATTTTTGTTTTTATTAGAACGGAATGATATTATTGTTCTGTCCTAATAGGTTTTGAGAACGTGTATATAAAGAAATTGAGAGTTGGTAAATAAGACGATTGTATAATATTCAAGGTTGTTTGCAAGACTCCTTGAGATTGTGAAATAGAATGATTCTATTCGATGTATAAGAGAAAATAGTTGTAAAAATGTTGAAATAAAAAAGAACAAGACAAAACGATTGATTGAATTGATTTCTTTTGTTCTTTTTAATAGTTCGTGTTCAATATATAAGAAAAGATAAAGAGCCAAGAATATGATATGTTGAAGAGAAAGATCGACGCGTCAATTCGAGGCTAGAAAAAAAAACGTGAGAAGTGTGAGAATTGCTTGGCGAGTCCAAATATAATCAAACAAAAAAAACGAAGAAATAAAGAACACGAAGAATGAAAGCGTTCTTTTTACAACCATTAACATATGTATCAAAAGGTGAAAGGCAAGTTAGAATTGTTCTTCATGGTTCATTGTCTAATTTCGAATATGTAGCGAACATTTGAAAATTAATTTTTCAAATCATCTCATGAATAAATAAATATATTCGGAGGTTAATTAGTTTTCTCTTTCTCTCTCTCTCTCGCACGCACGCACATATCGATCGAACATGTGTTTTAATCAATATTTTCGATGGAAATCATATACTCACCCGTTGAAATTTTAGACAGTTTTTCTTAGACTAACGAACTATTGCTCTGCTGTTGAATACATACAAATACGTATCGTTGCGGAAACACATTGATCTCGTCCGATTATCTTCATTGAATGGATGCGAACAAAAGGCTTCTCCGTACGTGTAGCTATATGTATATGTTAAATGATAAGACAAAAGAGCCCGAGAAAGAGAGAGAAAGGAGAGAGAGAAGAAGAAAAGAGAAAGAAAGAAAAAACATTAATATCCGAATGATGTGGTTCTTCGCTATAGCTAATTTATACGTCAACCGATTTTGCCATCATTCGAGCGCAGCTATTGAGAAAAAGAAAGACATCGTGTTACGATGGGGAATCTTTACATACAAATCTACATCATTGGAATAACATGTGTTTGTACGTGTATATAAAATGAATAGAGAGAGAAAAAAGACAAATGATGATATGGTTTAATAGTGTATAGGTCGATTTTGACATGCTTTTCTGCACGATAAAAACAAAATTGCAAAGCTAAATAGAAAAGAAAAACCTATTTTTTTGTCAGCTATGCAACGGAATATGTAGACGAAAGATATTATTAAGCTTGATAATGGCTCGTAAAGAATAAGTATAACCATTCGAATGAAGCAGAAAAGAAATCATTTATACTATATCTTTATCGATTGTGATAGGCGATCGTTTACTCAAGGGATAGATTGGCTTGATAGAGGATGTGCGTACAATTGACTTTCGATCTTCTTTTTCGTCTAATTTCTGCGTATCCGTTGTAAGTCAAGGCAAAACAAGGTTAAATGCCTGGTGTCATCAAAACCTTCGCACTCTCATTCGAACCAACCGGTCTCATTGTCATTTCTTATCATCATCATATCATCACTTTGAACATGAATGCAAGCGTGTGAATGTTTTATTGATGAGAATATGTACAAGTTATAGAATTGCACAACATAACTTACGAGTCACCTTGGATTGCCATCACCCGAGAAGTAGCAAAAAAAAACGCGAGCGAACGAGGTTTCTGCTTCTTTTGTCTGACTTCTTCTGCAGCTTATCGAACTTAACAATCACGAGTCCTTTGTTTTACAGATGTCTCACCATGAGTGAACTGATGGTGATGAATATGTACATACATACATACATATCTTTATGTATATATCTGTGTGTGTGTATAGAAGCGTTATCTTGATAATAGCAGAAATCGTCTTCACAAATTAGCTTAACTCTCAGACACATACATATGCAGACAAAACACGCAATACAAGCGGTATTGTAAATACAATTACTATCACCAGACCTTTTCTAATCGATTGTAAGTGGATCAATCAACGACGGTATATGCACGTATATACGAAAAGTTATTGATGATCACATAAAAATGATACAACAAGAAAAAAAAGATTTATTCATTTTGTCGTTTCTCTTCTCAATTGACGTTAACTTTGAACAACTATTATATCGAAATCTTAACTTATCATTTACCTGTTTCGATTCGTGTTCGGTCTATGTAAAAGAAAAATGAGGAGAAGAAAAAAGAAACATCGAATGAATTGCCTATTAATAAGAATATACATGTAAATCTGTGTGTGAGTAGAGCAGAGGCTTCCATATATACTTTTTTTTGTCTGTCTGACTATTATCACTGCTTAGCACACATATTTCTCTTCCGCTTTTCAATCCTCCTACCCATCCGATTGTATATCAGAGACCTTCTACTCTATAGAAAGGCAAACAGGCAATACTCAAGGCTATGATTTGCCAATTGGTGAAAAGAAACGAAGAGATGAAATGCGACACGAGTCTATACTCCTGTTGTCTTTGTATCATCGTCGAACGATAACAGTAATATTTATATAAATACATCTTTTGGTTTCTTTTTCCTCAAAGCTCCTTATACTTTAACACTATCGATATTGTAATTCAAGAATGTTTTTTCTTTCATACTTTTTTTTTCTCACCAATAAAAATCTCTCTCTCTCTCTCGCTCTCGCTCCGTCTTTGCATGTCTTTCATCCTAGTGACATTCATGATTGATAACTAAATCCGTCTCTTCGACTATCTCGAGTCGAGACAGAGAAAAATCGAAAGGTAACGCTTGTCGAAAATAAATTATATATTCTGCTTATGCAAATCAAGAAAACTATTATGCGTGCGAATGAAATCTGTTGTTTTTTCTGGTTCTATTATCTTAAAACCTGTTACTTTTCAACACAATATTCGTATCTAAAAATAAAGAAAGAAAGTATCGATGACATATTTTATTAGAAGTATTGTTGTTGATACTCAAAATGATTTATACGTAATACAAACATTAGTTTCCTAATTAACCATCATTTTTCCAATTTCATACTTTGGTCTATAGATATGATGTACCGAACAAAAGGAAAGTGGAAAAAAAAGTAATTTTATGGATTTTATAAAAAAAAACACAGACTGGTGTAGGTGGATTCTTGTCTTCTGGCAGTTAAAGGAGAAAAAAAAACAAGCAACTAAAGATGTGTGCGTGTACGCTTCTTGGTTTCTTTTTTTCTTGTTGTCTTTACGTCGAGTATTTATCATGCATAATCATAATAAATATTCGTCGCGCCTGGTTCCTCTTCTTTGTAACCGCTACCAACCGCTGAGTATATTCTCCTTTTTTTTCATCGATTGTACATTTCTCTCGTTTGTCGACTTATCTCCGTCATTATTCTTCTTCTTCCTCATCTTAGCTGACTTTCACCACATGCTACTTTTTAGTGGCCCGTCAAAGAATTATTTCTGCTCTGTCGGTTTTTTCAATCTTCCTCTCTCCACGATCCGAATCAATCAAGAGGAAAAAAAACGTGTCTTCCTCTTATGGACATATGTCCACGAGAATCGTATCCGGATAGTCTCACGTCATAAGCAGTGAAAAAGAACGACTTATTCAAGTTTTATCTCTTCTTTTTTTTCTACGAGAACATATGAATAAAAGTAGTAGAAAAACGTATCGTCCGCATTCATTATTAATA
>ERZ781398.2428-NODE-2428-length-15816-cov-4.455745_pt1 | contig 15816 bp, 10 predicted proteins | sample MGYA00433077_ERZ781398 | MGnify/ENA primary metagenome ERZ781398 (study PRJEB29847, sample SAMN06458254) | wastewater metagenome | isolation source: Wastewater bioreactor | place: South Africa: Cape Town | study: EMG produced TPA metagenomics assembly of the... | reverse complement strand
AACACATTTCAATATTTCAACGCCAACAACATTCCAAGGATACAATGTTCCACGGGCTCAATTTCCGTTTTGGTCATCTCAGCCTTATACATACGCAGTTACTTTACTAGCACTTGCTCAATTCAATAATCTGGATATCTGAACATTTGCGCATAACTGTTTTTTTTTGTTTACCTGTTGTTCATTTGATGAAGTTGAATATAATTCAGTTCGATACCAAGTTATGCCTCGTTTAGCGAATAAACGATTGATAGCTTGGTGAATCGATTGATTTGTACAACTATATGTTAAAAGGATTGCAATGGTTTGATCAGGAAATATAAAACGACAAAAACGAGATAGATCGATCGAAGATGTCGAAGGATTTTCCTATTGAACACAAAAAATCTCATTCGATAATTGAGAAAACAAAATGAAAAGAAACCCTACAGAGAGAATTCGTTTTTCGATACTAGCGGTTGTATCTTGATTGGTAATATACGTTGATGAATCTTGTGGATTTGGATTCGATGCTAGTTTATTTAATTTATTTGCTAAACTACCACTATTAACTGTGTGCGTCAATGAACTTGACGATGAACTGATGGCTTTAGTTGGATTAATAATCGCTCCTAATTCAGTTGACGCTGATTTATTTGCGATTGGCGAAGTTAGAAATGATGATAAACAGGATGTTTCATGAATTGGTGTATTTGTACTTGCATTGGCTGTTTGATGATGAAGATTGGACAGAGATGAAGGTGTATCACGTTTAACTAAATAATTACGAACAAAATTTAATTTTCAATAGAAAAAAACAAGAACAAAAAATAAATGATCGGCGTATTATTTTTTTGTTTTGTTAATAAATTTAAAAAAAACAAGAAACTAAAGAAAGGAATTATATGATTGGGGTATTTTTGATTTTATCTACCTGAATGGAGTAGAAAAGACACGAAAAGAATGCGCGTACACGGGACACTAATCATCACTGGATTCTTCGTTGTGCGTATTACTCGTCGAGCCTGACACTGCAACGAAGAGAGACGATCGAGAGCGATCCTTCTTTTTGTTATTTTATACGTATATATACATATATTATACAGATACGATTAGAATCGAGTGAATTTTATATGTAATACATATGTGCGATCGACATTGACGAAGAAAGAATGTTTTTTTTGTGGGTCAGAGAGGGATTATTAAGCTTTGACATTGAAGTATTAATCTTCATTCTCAAAATAGTTTTTTTTGTTTTTAATGAAAATTAATACAAACGAAAAATAACGAAAGAAATATTTCGACTAAATCAATGTGCAATATGTAAAAATAAAAATAAATCAAAGTGCTTTATAACGACGAAGATTATTATTATTATTGTAGTTGACAACTGAAAATGAAAACTTCTACACGCATTATCTACTTATAATCAAATGATTAATGAAATGTTAAATAAATGGGTGTAGAAGAAACGAGTTGAATTAATGAATAATCATAAATTAATTTCAAATCAAAGACTACTGTTTCTCATGCAAAGCCGAATCAAAAAATTATCAGAACAAAGCTTATTAAAACAGATCACACAGTTAGTTCGGTTTTTTTCTAGCATTTCTAATGACACAAACTGATGATGATAATAACAATAATAATTACTAAGCTACATTCTCCTCTTTCTATTCATGGCTCGATATCACTCGAGGTATTCATGAATAAATGAGGATTATAATAGATATATATAATCCCGAGATAATTATTAATTAGACAAACTAAAGTGTTTGTTTTTTTTTTGTGTTTATGAATATATGTCGGTGGGTGCGTATGGTGCAGATATAGATACGAGAACATTGAGGAGAAAAAAGAGAGAAAGAAAAAAAATGAAAAGAGAACTTGCTTGTTTCTGGTGTGGCTATGAAAAGAAAATAAATTAATCAAAATACATCGATGTATACAACATTTAGACATAGATTAAGATATAAACAAACCTGATAGACGTTTCCATTTAATAAATGCTAAATATGCGAAAAGAATAAAAGAAATAGTAGTAACAATGATTTATTTGTTTTTCCTTGAGAAAAAAAAATACCTTTCGTCCAAGGTAATAGTGGACTTCGTTTTTTATCTTTTTTCTCGTCGTCTTTTAATTTTGTCTACGAAAAACAAAATCGTCAAATGACAAAAATCTTATTGGCTCAGAAATCAACGTACTAAAGAGTCGAGAGCTCTCGCTCGATCATCGGCACTCGGAGATATCGGTGGTTGATATTGAAGTTTGAAAAACGGGATCGATTTGCCTTCCATTTCATTCATAATACAATCTTTATACATATTTGATTTAAGAAATCTCGTATATGAATCATATTTCATTAGTTGGAATATCTGAGCTTGAGCCTTTTCGAACATATGAGAATTGGGTTTATTTAATAATGATTGTTGGCAATCTTGTCTCGTTCGACTATCAATATTGATTGGACATGATCCATCATCTGTATCGTGTAAATATGTTGACCAAATTAAATTGGCATGATGACGAATCTTCAGGGAGACAACGAACAAAAGAAGAAAAACAATCGATTGACAATAAAAAAAAAAAAACTAATTGAAGTTCAAACCTCATCGGGATCTGACAGTTTCTTGAATTTCTCGCAAGCGATCCAAAATTGTATATTCTCTTGACTAAATTCTTTTTTCAGAAATTCAGTAAATACATATAAACCCATTTCATCATTGAGCAATTTTTCGAAACCAACAGCCCATGATGCAACACGACCGATCTCTAAAAGTTTATTTGTTGCTTCAGCATCATCATGTTCACATTGTTTATGAACGCTTGTTAAAGAATTTGATATCGATAAACGTGCAGCTGACAAATCTCCAGCTTCTTCATCAGTAACTGCCAATGACTAAATAAACAACGAAAAAAAAAGAAAAACATTGATTTGCATTTCAAGATTCATAAATATCGATGAATGAAAGTGTGAGCTGCACCTTAGCTTTGATAAATTTTTGTATTGGACGAATCAATGTTATCTCTGTTGGCATCATGACTTATGATTGTTGTTAAAGTCAAATGTTGTATAGCGGAAGAAAGAGATACTGAGATGAAACGAAGAAAAAATGAAGAAAAAGGGAGTGTGGGAAATTGAACACGACAAGAGAAGGAAGAACGTGTGTGCATTCACTTCCTGTCTTCGTTTTTGTGTTTTTAGTTTTAGTAACAAAATGAGCTTTGCATAAATCAAGCGTCTTCTCCGTCTCTCTCTCTCTCTTATTTTCTCTTCCTTTCTCGTTTTTTTTTCATGAATGTTGCTAGCGGCAGTGATAAATATTATTCTTGTTAAGCACTAGACGATGTGTTTTTCCTGTCAGAAGAGTATGCACAGCGCATCTCTTCTACGAAGAAACAGAAAAAAAATCGAGAAAATAATGATGGTCTGGATATATCACATACTTTTCTTTTGTTCCTTTTTTCATTCGAATAAATATATATTTTATCATGCTGGAGTGACATTTCTCAAATTTAGAAAGTAGCACCGCCTCATATTTCCAACATAAAAGTGACGAAGGAAGGAAAAAAGAAGACTAAATCATTAGTTTTCCTTCCACCGGAATATTTTCCAATCATTTCAATGATAATAAATACATAGATGCAGACGCGAAGGCACAAGCAAGAAAAAAAAACCGGGAGAGAAATTCTAAATATTATTTTGTTTATTCGACTAACATTGCCGTCATGTCAAAGCAAATCTTATATCTATTTACAAGTGCCGTCTGAAATTCTAATCGTGAGATTTTCAAACGAGAAAAGCAATTCTCAAGAGATCGACACTCTCTACTTGTCTTTTTGTGAGTTCGTTTGCAGACCTAATATCAATCTGATATAATATTTATCAGTAGCGGAGAAAAGACAAAATATTACAGATTGCGTGCAGAAAAGAAAATCAAAGAAAGAAAGAAACAATTTTGAGGTCGGATACTAGAATCATTACTCCGATCATCATGCTATCGCATGTGCATTTTCCTGCTCTTTCATTTATTCGATCATACTTTTCTTTTTCTTGAATAATCGTAAAACTAAACGAAGAATCAATAATAACAACAACAACATTTGAAATAGTTGTTTTTTCAAGGTAGATTAAATATGAGAGAGATTTGAAACCGACATTATTAAGCGATTATTGGAAAGAAAATACTTGGAAATCGTCTTGGGATTTGTTGATACTATTCGTATCTAAGCTGTTTCGATGTATCATTGAAAACAATAGAATATATCTCTTGAGGAATCTTAAGACAGATTTCTGTAAATATAGTGCACAAGATAAACAAAAGAAAGAAAAAAAAACTTTACATTTTTCTCCGTCAGCGTCTATTCTTATTTCATCAGAGATTGAAATCTCAAAAGAACGAAACACAAAACAACAAAGATGAAGAAAAAAATAATTAATGATCAGATTGACAAGTTCAAAAAGAAATGAAACCTATTTGAAAATCTCTCGAGATAAATTCTATTGGCAAATGCTCTGTTTTCAGGTGAAACATAAGTACGTACCAATGTATTAGGGAATTTATAATCATTAACACTTGACTGACGACGAAAATCCGTAAGTAATCTTCTGATAAATAAAGGCCGATAATGATGATTAGGATCACCTGCCGCACTAGTACTATTACTACGCATGATTCTCTTTTGTACATGAGATAAATATAAAAGAGAAGACTTTATTTCCAAAAGAAATCTTATTCTCGTTGCCGTCGTCGTCGTTGTTGTTATTTTCGTAGTAATAGTGATTGATTGTTGGTAGTGAATGTATGCGTGTGAATATGAAGCATAGCGTAAGGAGGAAAAAATTAGAAAGAAGGAAGAAAGAAAGCAGTTCTGTCTTCGAGTCGCTACAATGTGTTGTTGACTAACTGAGCTCCCTGCTCTTATAATCCTTAAAAGCTCAGTAGCACGCGACGTAAAGACGACGAGACCGTCTTTCTTTTTTTCTCTTCAACGCCTTTCTGTCATTCGTACGCTACAAATATTTTCCATCGCGTTAGTGCTTACAAGTCTCTTCACTAGTCCATAGAAATGGATTCAAGGCCAAGACGGACGCATGATAGTGCGCATGGAATCAATAATTGAGTCTCATCGATTGACAATAGCAACTATGAGAAAGAGAGAAGAAAGTAGCAAAAAAACAACACAATACTTCATTCATTCATTTTTCTATTGATCACATCGATTAGATCTCATACAGAACTATTTCTTCACATTGAAATCTTAATTCTCACAATAGATTGACGATTTCAATTTCTATAAAAAAGACATTTTCTTTTAATAAACATAAAGGAAAGAATACGAAGTCAAATCTAGCTGAATGAACATGGCAGGAAGAAGAAAATTCCTTCGTCTTCTTCTGTTTTTTTGAATATAGTAAATATGAACGAAATTATATTGTGTGCACTCTGCCGGAAGTGATCAATTCCAAATGATGTGATGCCGAGTGTGCACACACGCAAGTTCTTAATGAAAGGAAAAACAAGTGTAAAAAGGAAAAATAAAACTCGGTTCATTCAGTTGGAAATCGACAAGTGATTTTCTCAAATTATAATCAATTATTTCGACTTGACAGACGAAAAGAAAACAAAAATCTACCTGTGCACGTTGAAATCTTCGAAATCGAATACGCTGCGGTTTAATATCATTTATCTTTTTAGAAAGTAGACTTTGTTGCTGTTGTTGTTGATGATGGGTTTTAGTTAAAGATTTAGTAATCAAGATTATTGGGATAAAATCAGATTTTGTTTTTGATGAACTACGATGTCGTTGCATTTTCTAGTACTACTGCTGCCGCTGCTGTTGTTGTTGTTCTAGTCTTTCTTTTTGTGTGCATAAATATGAGAAGATCTGCTCAAGACTATCGAATAGGATCACGAACTGTTTCTCGAAGTTATTTTTTTCTCCCTCTGCCTCTCCATTTGTCATTATTCGAGTGTGAAAAGCATATTTGAATGAAGAAAAACAAAACTAAGAAAAAAAAAGACAATGAGCCTCATCACTCATCGGTTTTTAACAAAGAAAGAAAGAAACAAAACAATACTGACATAGCTAACTAATCAACCAAAAGATTTTTCTAATCATGAGAGTTAAACATGTAAAAATACGATTTTTTTTATTAGTCTTTTCCATATTGATTTCTGAAGGAAAGCAAAAATTTTCTGTTTTGCTATCTTTTAGATATTTTTACGCATCTATGAAAAGATCTTCTAATAGAAAAAATAGTTCATGCGTCATAGATTTTCAATATGAAATAGTTTTCGACATCTACGTATATAGATGTTATTTTCTTCGCATTTAGCTTCAATCAAACCTGTGCAGCATGACTTGGTAATGGTGTGTAACACGATAGACGATGAGTCGTACGAGCACAATCTGTCATAAATTCGCCCAAGGTTTTAATTGTTGATATAGACATATTAATAATTGTCAATCGAAAGAAGAAGAAGAAGAAGAAGACGATGATAATAATAGTAATCCGAACATAAGATTTCTATTTGTGATTTTGGTTTGAAAAGTCAATATTCATCGAATGTCAAAGCGTATAGATGTATGTAGACTGAATTTCTAATAACATTTTGTTTATTGCCGATGTCGAGAAACGATGACAAACGAGAAACATCGACGGATAAGAAAGTTTGTAGACGTCGTGCGGAAAAGAGTGATGGAAGTGAGCGAGAGTCTTATTAATTCTAATCATATTAGAAAAGAACAGAGAAGACCGGACAACAGATACAGATAGTCAAATCATCACATTTCATCGCGACAACAACCAAAAACAGACAACAACAGTCTTTCCTTCTTCTCTCGTTTGCTCGTTTTTTCTTGTTGCGACGAAGTCTCTGCTCATCATTAGAAAATATTCGATCTTGGCACGCATTCGCTCAGATAAAATTAGAGACACAATGATGAACAAATCTTGCATTCAAAAACTGAATGCTTCGCTTGTAAGAAGAGATAAACATTGTTTTTTTTCTTTATGAAGCTTATCAAATAAAAAAAAACGAAACAAATAACTGTGCGAATGTTCAATTTTGTTATACGATCTACTTACATAACGAAATCGACGAAGAAATTCATCGAATAACATTGATTTTCACTAAGAAATTGTTTATGTTTGTGATATAAAAAGTTTTCAAATTAAGAAAACTAAATCGCTGTGTTTTCTTTTTTTTCTCTTCGATAATTATGCGATTAGACTTATTGTCGTCGTCGTCGTCGTCGTCGTTCAGGTAAAGAAACGAGAAAATAAAGCTCAATGTTTTCTTTCGCAAATCTAATCTATTTGTATTCCGATAGGAAAAGAAAACAAGAAATCAATTTGTAGAATAATGAATCATGTTCGAAAATATCCTTTGAGAATTATTTGCCTTCGTTAATATTGAATCTTCTTTTCTTGATCTTAATCTTCGAAGATTACTTTCGAAAAACAAATTTCTTTGTCTCTGATTATTAAGAATTTATTTTCAGTTATCAACGCATTGTTATATATCAATTAACGTATTTTATTTGTTCGTTCAGTATATTTTTGTAATATTTGTCTAATAAAACTAAAAAGTCGATGTGTGGATATACTTAAATATTTATAATTCATCGAAACTAAAATGAAAATCCCCAAAGATATTTTCTTAATAGATGTTTTCGATAAACATTAATAGGAAAAGAAAAGAGCAGCGAGTTTATCTTGAGAATCTTTTCTACATGAGTAATTCGAAAAGAATTAATGGATTTGATTTCATCGTCGTCTTATTTTTGAGATAAAAATCATTGACTTGCAATGATTTCTTTTTTTTCTTCTTCTCTTTTTCTGTCTTCAGGCAATTAACCGGAATAACTTATCCATCATCAAGTTTTAAGTTAACTATTACTGACGGTTCGAGTTAGTCAATATCTTCTTATTTCTTGTCTCGATTCTTTCGTCGTCAATTGACATCATTTCCGAGTAGTATGTTTTGCTTGATTGAAGAGAAAGATTCGTCGTTGAATTGATTTCAACACCCTCTCGAACATCTGTCGTCGCTCGAAGAAAAGCAATCTCATCGATGTGAATTTGACGAAAATAAAAGAACGAAGAAATATATTAATGAAGTGCTGTTAGAGATATATGGTATATTTAACTATTTATTTAGATAAATTAAGTCAACTAATGAATAAATGTCAAAACAAAGTTGATTTTCTATTAAAGACTAAGTCTTTCTTAAACAAATCAATGGAAACAAACATAAATTCTTCGTTTTTTTTCTTCTTCTGGATGTAATATAGAACGACGAACAAACAGTCACAGATCTCATCGTAAGAATATCAATATGTATATACATCGTTATATATAAATATCTAAAAGACGTCGTCTTCTTCGTCTTTCATAACAATCGTACCTAATCTTTCGGCAACAATTTTGTCCTCTCTGTATATGTCAATAGTTAACAGACAAGCTAATTAGATTTCGTTACACATACCAATGTCGAAGTTGTGAAACTTGCTTTACGTAATTGAGAATTTCGTCGTTGATGATGATTGACTATTGAAGTTCGACGTTGGTGAAGATTTGTATTCGCAAGATTGCTATTTGGGGAATTCGTTACAGATAAACGATTCGAATCAACATCTAATAAACGACGATTTGTCGTTGTTGTACTTGTTGTCGAAACGGTTGATGTTGAAGTTATTGTTAACGAATTAAATGATGTATCAACATGGAATGAAGACATTTGATTAACAATCAATTGATCATTTCAATGAGAAAAACGAATGGAAAAAAGAGAATCAACGGAAAAAAAAACGATTCGATTATTGAATTGAATTGCATCGTAATAGCAGTATTAGTAGTAGCTGTTGTTGTTATTGCTGTTTTGTGTTATTGTTCTTCATGTCCACTCATCGTGTCAAAAGCACATTGACATAGATACTTCGATTGTATAGAAATAGTTTGTGGAGACGAGAGATAAAAATATTATTTAGTGTCGTTGCTTTCAAGAAAAACAACGTAGTACGTGCTTTTCCAACGAGAAACGAGAAGAAAACGACTAGAAACGAGTGAAAGAGAGGGAAGAAGAGAGAAGAGAAGAAGAAGAAAAGCGAGAAAATGAAGGCTTGCTGCGTCTAGTGGTCCGTTATTGAAACGAATACAATAATCATTGATGATGATGATGGAGAGGGCTTGTTTCCTCTTTGCCTCTACCGCACACAGCCTTCTCCCTCTCTCTCTCTCTCTCTCTCTCTCTTTCTTTGCATTCCAGTTTGTTACATTGGTTTTGCCGGTATCGAGCATCGGTCGCATTCTCGACCGATGTTTTTTATGTACGAAGGCACGGATATAGTTTTTCTTCTTCTTCTTTTTCTTCTTGTTCGTCTCTTTTTTGCTCAATAAAGATCGACGGTTGTTATCGTTGTCATTATTGTTATTATCTCGATCTCTTCATCATCATCATCCTCGTTTTTTCTTCTTCTTCTTCTCCTCTTGCCTCTTCTCGTTCTTTTTCGATAATAGTTTTCGGAAAGCAAAAAAGAAACTAAGAGATCTGAAAAAAAGAACGATCAAACAGAAAAATGATCTTCAATCGAATGTCAACTTGAGTTAGCTCGTTGTTCGTTTAATTAACGAGATCTGCGCATATTTTTCTCGGATTTGCCGTAGAGAAAAGGAAAAGAAAAATAATTTTAAACAAAAATAAAAATTTAATTTACTCCGAAAATAGCAATAACAATGATCACGATGACGCTCGACAATAATACTACGAACAACAACAACGACTATTCCCCTCTGTTTCCCTTACAGATACGATTTGACCGAACGTTGTCTGGCATTTGTATGTTTTTTCGGGGCACAGACAAGTGATTTCATAAATATTCTTGTTCATTTGTAAACTTATCATTTTTACGTATTGTGTCTACGTGTTACTTCGTCTTCGCCTTTGGCATACCAATCAATACAAATGGGAAATCTATTTTCTCTATTTGTATTATTGGAATGTGAGATTAATTTTATTAGTTCTTTTTCTCTTTTTCATTCGGAATAAAGGTATTCTTATTTGACAATGACATTCATTAGAAATTTTCACTTTTCTGTTTCTTCTCTCTCTCTTGCTAAGCAATATGAAATTGTGTGTCGTGATATAAAAGAAAAGATTAATACAAAAAAGAAATATTTTATCTTCGTCATTTTTAATGATAAATTTAGATAGTAGAAAGAAAAAGGGCGTTTGAGATTATATTAAAATTAAAATCAACGAATCTTTTATTTATGATTATCTAAATAAATTTCGACATAGTTGAACTCAAATTAAAGTTAATTGAAATCTAATCTTTAATTATAAAAATGACTTAATAAGAGTGAATTGATCTGTATTTTTGTATTATTTGTTCTCGGATGCACTAATGACGGCATATCCGTTTTTCTTTCTACTTCACCTTTACAGAATTAGTTGTTTTGTTTGTTTTTTTTTGAAAACTAAGCTTTTTTTTTCTCTTTATAACGCATTTTTCCAACTAAGAACTCGAATAAAAACAAACGCTCGTTCGTTCGTATTATTTTGTTTTCTTTATGAATAAATGAAATTAAAAAAAAAAGAACAAGTGAACTTACTTCATGTGACCGACTGATGTCACGTTTTTGCAGAAACTGTTTTCTTTTGACCATGCCTAAATTACCAACGGCTTTCAATTCCATCTCCTAGAAATAAAAAAACTAAAATAGAATCTATTGTTGCTCATGAAAAATCTCGCAATGTCTGATTGATTTGGTCTGTTATTATCTCATTTCCCATTGTTCATTATCGAATTCATAGAAAGAGAGAGAAAAACCACCGGAAACTTATTTTCACTCTCTCGCTCGTGCTCGCACCATTTCGTCTTACCATCCTCTTTTGTTATCATCGAATAACGATGGCGAATTCCCAAGATGACATTTGCTTGATTGGCATTACTCAATGATGCCACACTAGTTAGACTCGAATGGATTCATCTGCACCATTCTTTTGTCTCAAATATATGTTTATTAGTTGAGGCAACCTTTTCATCGAGAATATAAAAAAAGAAAACAATTCCATTTGTTAGGTATCATTAATTTTGTTGAATGTCTTACAAAAAAAAATCTACGACTCGTTTCTTTTTTGTCTTTCTTCTAATTTCAGGGATTGACTTGTCAGAATGAACTGTCATTAATACATTCAGAAACATTTCTTTTTCTCTAGATTTTTTCTTTCTTTACTTAATATGAACTCTGAGAAAATCTCTTATGGCAACTAAACAGAAAAAGACTTTTCAGTTAATAATATGAAAACATTGTTCATGAAGAAGTTCACTTGAAATAATTACTTTTTTCTTTTTCTGTTCTATATAAATAAGAACGATCTTTTAAAGTCTATTCATCAGATAAAACAAAAAAAACGCAAAGAAAAAGAAATAATCAATTTCTCGGTTAAGATCTTCAAACGATGATGAAAGTATTTGATTCGATTTATTTTCTATTGAATCTCTACCTGTTTGATATGTACATTTTCACAATTAACTGAATTCATTGTCGGAGATATTTTCGATATCGCCTGTGCAGATAAATAAGAGGATGCTAATAAAGATGAGGGCTGTTCAGAAACTCGTTCTTGATAAAGAAGTTTTCTTCCGTGAAGAGAGCGTTTTGAATTTGTTGTCGAAGGACTTCTATCCATGATTTCGTTGTTTTACATAAATAACAATCGATTTGTTGTTGTTTTTGAAAGGAAAAAAGCTGATTTGATATTAACGTTGAAGTTCAGATAATTTTGTTAATGCATGTTCATCGAATGATAACAAACATCGAAGCACACCTGCGCGTGTCAAATGCTCGAGTGAGTTGTGTCACGAACATGAACACCATGTACTCTCGCATCACTGCTTTCAACAATGTCGACAGGCAATTCTTCTTCTTCTTCTCCTTTTACTTGGCTCACTCTCGTTCTACTCGAAAGAAAATAGATAGCGAAGAACAAAGGACGCAGAAAAAGAGACGGGGGTACAAGAATAAGTTAGAAAAGAAAAAGCCTAGTAGAGTCAAAAACAAAATAATTATACCAGCATACAGTATATACACAGATAGAAGTAGGAAAAATGTCGACTTTCCAGTGTAAGAACTAAATACGAGAATACGTCAATGTCAATGAGAAGAAGAAGAAAAAAAATGTCCCCTAATAGCAATCGTGAGATTAATAGAACGGAATCGTCATAATCGGTTTTCTTTATCTCGATGTCTAGTCAGATCGATTTCATGTTTATTGATCGAACAAATTATTTAACTATCGGCAACGCACGCACATGTGTTTATCCTGCTTCATGATAAAAAGAAAAAAAACTATTTCTATTTTCTAAAATACATATTAATAACAGACTAAAATTAATTAGAAATAGTTGATTTCATATTTTTCTTTGAGCTATTCATTGAAAAATATGTTAATTCTTTGAAATACTGATAATGACAAATTTCTTTCGATAATTTGTCTAATTAGATCAATAGATATATGAAATATGCACTTACAAATCGATAAGTTCTGCGAATTGACGATGAAGCTTGAAGAACATAACATGCACACATGTTTATCTCCGCAGATCTATTTTAAATGAATAGTTTACATGAATAAAGAAAACTTTTTTTTTCTATTTCTCTCGCTTTTTCACTCGGTTTCTTCTTGACTTTGATTAAAACATTGCATAAACCTTATAGTGGAAAAGAAAGCTCTTAATTTCCGCTTTGTATTCTTCACTTTTTCTTCGTCTTCTTCTTTTTTTTCTTTTGCCGTTTTTCTTCTCGCTCTTCAACAACACGAATAAATGTTATGTCTGTTGTTCATCTTCACTTTTGATAGTATTAATTTTACGTGAAGATCAAGCAAATGAACAAGAGAAATGTGTTTCTTCTCATTTATTTTTGAAAAATACGATCTAATTCATCATCGTGTCATTCCGCTACAAGCAAACAAATCTTTTCAAGTTTTCAAATGAATTTGATTATAAACAGATCTGATTTTGTCTAATTCAATTAAATCCTATTCATGAGGACAGCTAAGTCTTCGACGAGATGTCGCTATGAATCGAAATTTCAAAAACGGTAAGATCGATTTCACCGTTTTCTTTCTCTGTCCTATCTCGTATCAATATAAAATCCGAATCGAGTATCCAATAAAACTCGATGTATCTTACACGTTTGCTGTTCGAGTTACATACGAGTGTCACTTGTGATCACTCATTATATCAGTTTGAATTTGTTCGCAAATTGATCTGATACTCGAGGGAAAGTCCCCGAACCCAGGAATAGCAACTATTCGATCTTTAATTTCAAAGATCTATCATGTTCGTATGCTGGATACAACAGACAGTTGAATTTACCAAGATGAGATCTTTCTCAGAGTTTGTTCGATTGTCTGTATTTAGTGAACATGATATCGTTGCAAATAGAGTTATGCAGACAGTCTGTAGAAATATAGACTTACACGAGGGGGCTTATGAGTGAGGTACATTCTCTCTTTTTTCTTTACAAAAAAAAACGAATATTAGTACTTTGAATAAATTTCTTTGATTTTTAAATTAATGATTAATCTCAATTGAAGTTTGAAGTTAAAGAATAGAATTTCTTTTCTTTTTTCTTCTCATGTCATTTGTAATTATTCACAAATGACAACTGTCTTCAAGCATCTCTCGTTTTTGTTCTTCGTATTTTTAATCAAAGTAAAAATTAGGAAAAAGAAAAAAAGTTCACTTCAAATTAGTTATTAAACTCTGATTATCAATCAGCAAACGTACTATTTAAATCAAGGGTTTGGTTTTGTCTTAAATAACATCATCATTTATTTTCTTTTGTATCATACACAAGCAACAAATTTAAATAGAACATATAGATGAATAGTGAACTTTGTCTATTCACTGTTTAACATAAAAAATTTTGTTTTATTCAACGACGAGTTTGAGTTATACAAATTTCAATCTAAAGAGAAGAAAAAACGTTAAATATCACACTCGAATCGAATAGATTTGTTTTTATTTACACAACGAAGTCCTTTTTCCATGGGATCAAGCATAAATATTCCATTAGGATTGAGTGTTTCTTCATTTTCACGTGTAATATAATTCGCAGCACGTTTAACACACTAAAACAAACGTTCGTTAAGACGATAATTCGACAAAATATCTCAATTACTTTTTCATAATGTGTTGGCATACAAAGTAATAATAAATATCCCGTTAAACAGGCACAACAATTTTCTAGAAATGTTTGACATGATATGGACTCAGCTTCAGCATAATATGAATTGATTTTTTGAATAATACTAAGAAATTTACCACGATCAATCTGAAAAGAAATGAACATTATGTTGGCTTTTGTTTTGTTTGTTTTGTTTTACTCTTCCGTTGAGTTCAGGAGGAAAACGTTCTTGAAATTTGACAGATGTTCCTTCTGAATAATCTCGTTGAATAAATAATTTAATCGAATTTTCACTTGTTAATCGTGCTGTATCTTCCATTTTCTCTTACGCAAAATCAAATCAAAACAGTTTGTAATGAGAATAAATGAATAGATAAACATGTAACAATTCTTTACATTTCATTATTGGTCAACATCTACGATTAAGAAATTTACTCAGATGGCGCTATTCAACAAGACATTCGTTTCGTTTTCTTTATTTATTGAGAATTAATCAAAAGTTAGTCTTAATAAAAAACAATCATCAAAAACATCTCCTTGTGTATTTGTTCCTCCGTGAATGAACATAAATGAGCTGATTTTCTCTGAGTCCTGTTCGTTATCTTTGGATTGAACAAGACAATAAGCAAAATCAAGTCGTGCTGCGGGTACTGATCGACAAATGATCTCCGTCCACTGTTGATTTTCTGCTGACCATGACCATGTATCATTTAATGCTTGACCATTCCGTGATAATCCACCGAAAATGACGAGAGTCGATGTATTTTCAATGGAAACACCGCCGTGTGCAGCTCGAGCCATTGGCTGAGACGATGAAGATGGATGTTCTGTCCATCGAGGAGGATTTTCTGTGACATCAATTGAGTAGAGCGACGAGAAAAATGTTCGTCCATCCATTCCACCATGAAGATAAAGACGACGATTGCCAAGAGATAATAAACAATGACCATGACGTTGCTCAGGCGGAGAACCATGTGCAGGCACACAAGACCACGACCGAGAAGCTAAAAGATTGATTGTTTTTAAATTTGATTCGAAAACAAACAACGAATTACCTAAATCAAATCGATATAATTCCGCATCATCAACAGCTTTCACACCTTGATGACCACCGCTGAATATATATAAACCATTTTGAATACAACAACTCGAATGATGAGTTCGGGGTGAAACTAATTTATTGTCTTTTGGCGTTCGATTTTCGATTGTTTTCGTTGAAATATTCAAAACATGAACATCATTGAAATTATTTTCTGTATTAGCTCCACCGAAAAACACGATTTCATCATGATTTTCCGATGATAAAACAGCTGAATGTTCGTAACGTCGAAGTGCTGCATCTTCACCAATTAATTTCGTCCACGAAAATGTTTCGGAATCCTTCGATGGTAGAGAAAGTGAATAAACATCAGCAAAACATTCCGATGGATTGGCACCACCAATTAAATAGATATTCGACGATGAACTATGGAATGTACTCGAATGACCAACACGAAGATCAGGCGAACGAGATTTACTTGCAATTTCAAACCATTCAAATGGTACAAGAGAATTTAAAGATGACATCGTTTATAACAACACAAGGAAAAAGACGAACACGAAGAAGTGTCTAGTCTAGTTAGTTGCTAAG
>ERZ781398.2410-NODE-2410-length-15915-cov-3.656683_pt1 | contig 15915 bp, 15 predicted proteins | sample MGYA00433077_ERZ781398 | MGnify/ENA primary metagenome ERZ781398 (study PRJEB29847, sample SAMN06458254) | wastewater metagenome | isolation source: Wastewater bioreactor | place: South Africa: Cape Town | study: EMG produced TPA metagenomics assembly of the... | reverse complement strand
GTATTATATAAAATAAAATACATCGATCTGTTTTTGTTCAAATACAAAAAAGAATGTTTTATTCGTGTGGTTTTCCACTATGTTCATCAGTACAACCAGGTTTATCACAGCTTGCTCGTCGAGTAGCAGGCGGTGGCAGTTGTATTAAAAGATCAGGTGATGTTGGTTGCATTCCAACCGTATTTGTAATTGAATTAACACCGGGTGGTGATGCTTCTGTTGCGATTTTTCCATCGGAATTATCGTTATTGTTATTGTTTGTTTCTAATGACGAAGACATATTTCTTTTTCTCGATTTGTAAATGAATAAGAAACAGATTGTAACTTTAAATAGGAAAGAGAACAACGAAATTTATAGTCAAGGTGAATAAGTACGTATAAACACGTGTCTTTGCCCACGCATTGAAAGGTAAATGGCGTTCGTAAAAGATCGAGTTTATTTCTCTATAATCGACTAGACTGTTGTGTGAAGAAACAAATAAAATAGACGAAAATTAAACAAAACAAAAAAATGAATGAAAAACAAAAACGAAATAAGAATCGAGAATATAAAGAATGATAGTTAGGTTTCTGGTGAAGTGTTCACTTTTCGAGATCACAAGATTTGTTTTTTGTGTTTCGAAATGATTTTGTTCAACATTTTGTGACCTGAGAAAATCGACACTTTCTCGTATTTTGTTGGCAGTGACACACGCATACAAATGAGTATATCAGACACAAAGCCAAACGTGTTTTTGAAAAGAACGGAGATTTGAAGAAAAACAAATAGAGAAAGAGAATGTTTGAGATGCTTAGAGCGAAGATTTCAAGAGAATGAACAGAACGAGATATGACAAAATCAAAGTCGATCGAATGGATACCGATGATGATGATCGAGGCTTGTCACAATAAAGCCATTCCGTATTTATCGAACGAGGATAATTCAATGCTGATTCCATACTTGTATCGTTTAAACGCCAAAAATCCAGGCCTTTGAAGAAATATGTTGAACCTTTTGTTTGAGAAAAAAAAAGAAAAATGAATATTTTTTTCATGAATGAAATTTGTAATTCTACCAGATAAATCCACAAAAGCATCATCGAGTGGAACTTGAATTCCTTGCCACATGATCATATCTCTTGGATAATCATATGTATTCACACGATTCCATCGTTCATCTAATGCCCAATATAAATTCGACGAGACAAGATAAGCTTGTCGATTGTATGACCATAGAAATGCAGCATCAATATGATCAATATCAGATGGAAGACCCAGAGTACTTATATTACGAGGATATGTTGAACCATCAGATTCAATTGATATTCGATTGTCTTCGAAGATCCAATATTGACGACCTTTTGTCAATTAAAATGGTTTTATTTTCGTTAAAAATCAAGTCAATTTACCGGAGAAAAGCATTAAACGTCCATCTGCTCGTTCATAAGCCGCATCTATTTTTGTTAATGTCTCAGGTAAACCCAACCAAAATGCATTATTAATCATTGGAGATAACGGATCTAAACCGCGTCGATCATATTGCCAAAAATACTTGAAAAACAAAACGAAATTATTCTTTTCACAAGAGAGAGAGAAACAAAACGAACTTGTCCTTTGAATATAAATAAGATTCCTTTATACATGGTAATGGCATCGTAAAATCCATCGCATAAATCTAATTTCGATCGATCCGTGTAATTGACTTGAACAGGTTCAACTGTTATTTTGTGTTGTGTTTGAAACCAATGATTTGTCGACGAATTTTTAATTCGAGATGAATGTTGGGATGATTTTCTCTTTGAACTTTGTTCTCGATTCAATAAAGCTAAAGTTGTTTGAGGAGAAGTTATTGTCGTTGTCGGCATTGTTGTTATTGTTGTTGTTGTTGCGGTTGTTGTTAGCATTGTTGTCGTTTCGAGAGATTCCGTCGTTAAAGTTTCATTTAGATATTCTTCTTCTTCATTCGGATAAACAACGTCAGTTGGGGGATCTAAATTATCGAATCGAATCAATGAGATTCATCTCAACGATCGTTTTTACCTGCATAAAGCTTCCTAATCGCATCGATATCATCATTATGCAATTTAATCGCTTTCGAATAGCCTCGATAATACGGAAACATAATTGCATCGGGAATATTTGAATGCATTAAACCTAATGAATGGCCTAATTCATGAACTGTTACCGAAAATAGATCCACTAGAAATTCCAAAAGAAAAAAGATCGTTGAAATGATTGTTTTTAATGATTTACTTAGACCGTATTCATTTTCTCGATAAGCAGTCCAATCTTCATCTTCGTCATAATGAACATCACCGCCGAGATGTTCTTCGGGATAGAAAGCATGAGCTAATACCGAACCTTTGCCATCGAATTGATAACCATCTTTGTGATAACCTTGAGCAAACAGAAATTCGATATCTGGTTGTTCAAGATCATTCGCTTGACGAAATCTTAATTGACTTGGATATGACCATATCAGTAGAGCATGATAAATTGCTCGATCGACTGATTCGCGCGACATATCCGGAGTATAATTTATAATTCTATTTCAAAAAAGAAAAAAAAATACGCGCATTGAACTGCTGTTGTTTTGTTTTGCTTTTCAAAATCAATGAATTTTAAAAATGAAAAACTAATCGAATTACGAACAAAACCTTCAAAAACTTTAATATTCTCTCGTTTGAATCCGCTTAATCTTCGTTTATACAATGACAATCCATTTCCCGTTTTATTTAAATTGAAAACTACTCAACCGAATATCGTTGCTTCTCAACCAGCTCGAGGTTTCATTCCGAGTCAATCGTCAATCGATTGTCATTTAATTCCAATCGAAATGAAACATGGCATCACTCTCGTTATTCAATATGCTCAAATTCTGAATGAATACGACGAATATTCACTTCAATGGAAAACTCTCAAGTCCGAACAAATCGTTTTAACCAAACTCTCGTGTCATTTTCAAGACAAACAAACGAATTTCGTCAAGCCAATTCTGTTAACATTTGTAAGTTTAACACTTTTGACAAGTTGGCTGTATTTGAGAAGATAAACAACAACAAAAAAAAAACTGACGAGTCTTACTTGTATGTTAAATATGTTTTTGCCCATTTCTGTCCTTGTAAAACATAACGTCGATGACGAGATTTTCCGTAAACATGTGGGCGTGGCAAACGATTCGGATCATGATCAGCTAAACCACATCGAGGACGACGAATCAGATCAAGTGTTGCTTGATCAAGTTTACCCTTTGTTTATCATTGAAAATAAATCATTTTTCTCAAATCGAAAAAAAGACATACGGTGACAGGTATCGATGCAAATGTTTGCAAACGTCGAATTGCCGAACGAAATTCATCATCCGTTCGCATCGCTCGAGTTTCTAAATCCGAACGAGGCAAATAACCATAATTACTTAAATATGTATGCTAAAAACAATATCGTTGAATAGTGTTTTTTTTTCGAATTTGTTTGTACGTACAAGTTCGCCAAGAACAGCTTTGTTTTTATCGTCGAAAATCGAATGTCTTCGATCTTTTTTCATAAGATGATTTATCGACGAATTTCGTTGATCTTTATCGATGAAAATCGGTCTTGAAACGACTAATTCGACGAGAATAACAACAACAACAAGCAATTGACAATCGAAGACGATCAAGCCACAGGGCATAGTCAACACTAGAGTCTTCGTAGTGCATCACCACTCGTGTGCAAACATGTCCACTTGTCTCTTTTCTACAATTCAAAAGGAAAACAACTCGTACCAAGCAGAACTCAGTGTGTTTATCTTTCGAATGATTTTTTATCTTACAAATAGATCAAGAGAATTGAGAAAAAGCTCGTCAATCAGATACAATCAATCGATGTATATTAGTTGGCCTTAATCTCAGATTTATTTTTCTCGTCTATTTCCCATTACAATCTGTTTGTACTTTGCTTTTGATTAACCTTGACACAAAACAAACATAGATTTATTCATTTGGGAAATATCTTCAATCATTTACATTTTTCTCTTTCTGTTTTTTTGTGTTTCTAACAAAAAAAAACGAAAATTCAATGGCCTTCATTCACATCGTTACAAACTTGTCGAAACAAATCAATAACACAAAAAAAAAGTTGTCAAACATCAAGGATAAAGACTCAATTTTATTCGAACTGGAAAATGTATGTTAATTACATTTTCTCTTCATCAACAGTAAATAAACAAAACTTATTCATATCGTTGCTTTTATTAAAAACGAAACGAATGCGTTCGTTCGTTTTTTTGTTGTGTTCTCCTCATCTTACTTGATAATATCTCGACAAATAGAAAACGGAAACTGATATGAATAGTACTTGTGTTCTCTAAATAGCTCTTTATTTCTCTCTAAACGAGTGCCGTTTGTTTTATATAGTGTATCACCAATTTGCGTCAAGTCACGTCTCGCAGCAAGTATTTTCCTGTTTTTTTTTCGTTTCTTTTATTGTCTTTGTTGACTAATCGATAAAACGGTTCCGCCGAGACGATGTATATGTATAAAACACATTGTATGAAATATGTGTGTGTGTGTCTCTCGTAGCGCATCGCTCTTGAATACAAAAAGAGCTCACGATGTTCACTATGCTGATTTTTTCTTCTTCTTTTTCTTCTCTTTTCTCTTTCAAACTGTTAATTTGATGAGTGAGAACTGACGCCGCAAGTCGAACACCATTCAAGGACATTCGAACGCTTTTCTATGCTGATTATGATGATGACAAAAAATGTTCATAATTATCTTCATCTGTTTATGCAATACTGACGACAAGTCTTATCTTATTCTTATTTCATTCATCCTCGAAGAAACAGCTGGAAATCTAACACATTCATCAATCTATTTTTACAATCAAAAAAAAAAAGAAGAAAAAGGAAAAATGAGATCTTGTTCTGAATTCTTCCAGTCGATCGATCAAGTCTATTCGATTGAGAATTAGAAGCAAAGCTTAGGTTTGATTGAACTTTTTTTTCTTCTCTTCTATTCTATATTCCAACGGGAAATGAATACCTGATCTAAAATTAGATAATTCTTTTATTATTTCTTTTCGAATAAATATTCTAAATAAAGTCGATGCGTGAAAAATATGTAAATTATGATTCTTGATAAAATTTTTCGTTTGAAGTGTTCGCAACTACTGATCAAGTCTATTTTCTATTTGTGCATCGAAGTATAATAATAGACTTCTTCTTCTTCCGAATGAGAACACATATTGTTCTAACAGATTTGTCTTGGAGAATATTTGCATAATCTTGTGTCGAAATCGCTCAACTCGATTAGATAGAAAAACACTAGTATCGATTGGTCGTTTTAATTATTTACAGAAATATTTTCTTTCGTGTTTATCCTCGGAGAAAGCCCAACTGATCCTCTGATTAGCCTTCTGTAACTCGAAGCGTTCTAAACATAAATGAGAAAAAGGTTATCGTATAAATAATATATCGAATTAGTTGATACTACAGTCAATGATTAGATGATTTGTCAAATGTCAATAGATGCCTTACAAAGAATATATCTTACCAGAAACGAATTGAGACAAACGCGGATGATTTATTTGATTTAATTGGATTGGATTTCGGTTCGTTTACTTTTTTTTCTTTCGAAAAATCGAATTAATACGTGTTCAAGGTTTGGAATTGTTAAATAGCTTTTTTTCTTCTTCTTCTTCTTCTTTGTGCACACTTAATCGTTGCGCGAATACATTCACATAAATATACGCGCAATCATTATTCTAAAGAACCAAACGAGATGGAGAACAGCGAAAGCAGGACTGTGCGTAGCTATGTGGTTTTTTCTCTCTTATCTCTCTCTTTCTCTTTCATTCATTCTCTGATTCTCTGTTTTCTCTCTTCGCTCTCTTTTTTTTGTATTCTGCTAAACTATACAATGTTGCTGCTGCTGCCGGTTATAATGGAGAGAGAGAAGGAAAAAAATGCGATGATTCAGAGAAAGCATCTTACTTTCTTTTGTTACTTTCAAATTTCTATTTGGCGTCGAAAATTCTTCTTCTTTTTTTTCTAGTAAAAATGAATGCGTTTTCTTCTTCTTGTGTTTCTAAAAATAGAAAGTAAAAAATAAAGATTGATACGAATGATTACTCGAGAAGAGACAATGCACACTACGAAAAACTTCTTCTAGTCGACGGATTATCGCAAAGAATGACCTACGACACAACAGCAAATGTAAATGTCATTGTGCAGAAAATAAGAAAAGCAAAAAAAAAACATGAAGAAAAAGAAATGCTTGTTTTTCTCTCTGTATTATTTATGAAAACTTAAAAAAAGAAAATTTTCCTTTTCTCTTCTTCTTCTTTCTTCGCCAACACTCGAGGTTAGTTAAACAACATCACGCAAATGTGCAATCACGACAAAATAATAACAGAAAATCTTATTCGATATTAAAAAGAACTTTCCCTGCATACATTATCTGTCAATATTTAGACAATGAACATACATAAATCATTCTCGAATTTTTTTGATCAAGGTTAAACATGAAAAAAAAAAGATGATTGCCTTTTTCTTACGCAATACAATCGATTCGAATTTGTTTTCTTTTCATTCTTTCCGTTCTCAATTATCTTTAACTAAGTTTATAGAGAAAAAATTGAATCGATTATCATTCTGAAGAAGATCATTGTCGTCATCTCCTTCGAGAGGGAATATTCTCTTCTAATCGAAACGATATTCAATAACATTTGATGCTTGTTGAGGATGTGGCTGAACTATCCAACAAATAATTAAAGAAAATATAATCGAAAACGGAAGAACTATCGACATGATCACAAACAATTCTTCTCCACAATCAATTTGTTCAGGAAATATTTCTGAAAAATAAATATTAACATATACTCATCGAAGACAAATACAAACCCATTGAATCCATTTACATGAAAATAAGGCCAAGATTCAGATTTATATAATAGAAGAGAGAGAGAGAAAGAAAAAAAAATGAAATCTCTTCCGAGCGGGAAAATAATTCGATTTATTATACTGAACACTTTTTTGTATTCAATATTGACGTATAGGATTTATTTTACTCAAATATTGACTGATTATTGAAGCAACATAAATTCGATAATAAAAAAAATGTTGATGAATTTTCGAAGTTTATTATATAGTTAAAAAACAGAGAGAGAAAGAGAACAACTATTAGCATTAGACTGCTGGAGGTAACAGACTATTAAAATAATTACCATAAAAAACAAGGCGAAATATGCATGTATTTATTATAGATGCGATTATTTGTTGCATAAATTTATATTTAATTCTATTAAAGTGAATATATGATTCTTTTTTGTCAATTAAATACAAAAAGAAAAAGAAGAAAAGCAATCTAACTTATCAAGAATCTGTTGTTGCAATATTAAAATGAGTGACAGCTATTGTCGGATGATTTTCAGGTAAACACACGCACGTTTGTAATCTCCTCGTGCTTGTTAATTCATCATTGAAAAGATCTTCTTGAGTTGTATCACTTGACGTTATGTATCTCATAACTAGATACTCAAATATACTTTTTATTATTTTCTGTTCAACGAAAGTATCTTGATACTATAAAACAAAAACAAAAGATCAAAATCTGAACATTTAAATCTGACAGTAAAATATTTGAGAAAGATACAATTGAATTACAAGTTTTTGTCACAACTAGGTAAGAGAAAAACAAATACATAAATTCGCATAATCATAGAACAATACATTGTTTTGTATTCGTTTTTTTATGTCTTGAGTTTATACGATCATAATAATTATTATATAATTTACGATAGGTTGATTCAACTAGAAGGGAAAAATTATTTTCTGAACCATAATTTTCACCGAGTCTATGAATTCGAATCAGGTTTAATAAATCGACTTTATCTAAAATGAAGATTTTATAAGTTGTTTGAAATTATTAGTTTTTTTAGAATGAATTCTAGTTTACCTTGTAGTTTTTTGCATAAACCAATTTCTGTGATTGATCGTCCGATATACGCATTGACTTTTGTGAAAATTAAAGCTGAAATAAACGACAAGCGTATTCATGTATGGCAATCAATCGTGGCTATTTACTTGATAAATCACAAAAGAATACTCCACGATCATCACATCGATTAGCGACACATGGATAAGGTCCATAGATAGGTGCAACACATAAATCTACTGACAAGAGATATTCATGTTTAAATCGAACACATAATTCACCACCATGAATTCGTTCGAAATGATTAACGACGAGAATCTAAAATGTTTTCAAAGATGAACGTATATGAATATCGTTCTTTTGATTCTGATACATAAATACAGCAATCATATGTTCAACATACTTGTTTAGCTTCTTCAAAATCGTCTTCATGAATAAGTATATCAACATCCATGGTGTTACGAATATATTTATGAAAGATTAATGCATATCCGCCGACGATCATATATCGAAGATTTTTGCTATTGAATTGTGGACAAAAGGAAGAACATGTTCGTCGCAAAAGTGCATGGTCTTCGGTAAATTCCATTGCATTTGTGAAAATATCTGCAAACGATAAAGAAGTCATTATGAGACGAGATGAAAAGCGAAACAAAATGTCATTGATTCAATGAATTTATATGATTGATAATTTTATCGACAAACATTATCTAATTAGACTGATTTCCAGTCTGTACGAAACAATGCATAAAATCGGTCAACACAGTAGATGAACAGTGTGTTCGTTTCGACTGATTCATTTCTTTTTTTCTTTTGAACTATTTCATTTTCATATATACGAAGACGAATGATATAATATCTATATTTATTTGTAAAACACTCAGTAATCAAATAAAAAGATGTCGTGAATTCGTGTTTCAAATGTACAAATAGAAGCTCATTTCGATATAATTGATGATTAAAATGATGTTCTTTGAAATGTATGTAGGGATAATCGTCGAGATCAACATGAAATTGGTTCGATTTATGTAGATTTAATTCAATTAGAGTTCGAGGAGATTTTAAACGAGTAGTGGAGTTCTTTCATTTGTCATTGGATACGTATTCAACATTTCGAACAGCAAACTGAACATATCTTAGAAATTGTTCATATTAAATGTTTAATAGAACCTCAATTTCAACAATATATGTCCGAGACCAGTCAAAGGTTATTGCAAAGAGAAATTCAAGAAGAAAGACATTATTATTTTAATTAAGCAACAGGAGAATCCTATTGGGATCCACGAAATAAATAATCACAGCAGTATCTTATGTCAGAGTTTGTTATGATTTCGGTCTATGAAAATAATTTTTACATGTTTTCAATCAAAAGATTAGGCTATTGGAGGTAACAGACTATTAAAATAATTACCATTAAAAAACAAGGCGAAATATGCATGTATTTATTATAGATGTGATTATTTGTTGCATAGATTTATATTTAATTCTATTAACGTGAATATATAATTCATTTTTTGTCAATCAAGTATAAAATGAAAAAGAAGAAAATCAATCTAGTTTATCAAGAATCTGTTGTACTGCCATCGAAAAGTCCTTTGAGCATTTGTTTTCGTTTGATAGTGTCGATATACGAACGATTTTCAGCGACTTCAGGATGATCAGGTGATAAAGTTTTCAATAATTGTTCGATCGATCGTTCTGTTGATAGGATAGCATCATCAAATCTTCCTAGACCCGTATATGTTGTTGCAATATTAAAATGAGTGACGGCTATTGTCGGATGATTTTCAGGTAAACACATTAATTCAATTTCTAAACTTTTCAAATAACATGGCAATGCATCAGAATATTGCTCTTGTCGATAATACATCGAACCAATATTATTATAGAGCGATGCAAATGATGGATGTGTCGGTGGAAGATATTCTAATTGACATTCAAGTGAACGTTTGAAATAGAAAAGTGCATCACTATATCGATGTAATTTATTATAAACATTTCCAATACTATTATTGAATGACGCAAGTGCTTGTGGATTTCGTGGTTGAACAAGACGTTGAACTTCTAAAGCTTTACTATAGAATGTTAAAGCTTGATCGTATCTGTCTTGAAGAAGATAAGCATCACCTAAATTGTCATAGGTTGATGCAAGATCAGGATCATTAGGTTCATTGATTTGTTGCAGTATTTTCAAAGCACGTTCAAATGATTTCGCTGCATCATTGAATTTTCCTTGTTTCAATTGAACAACACCAACATTATTTGAATACGAAGCAATGGAATTTAAATTCGGATTATGTGATTTGATTTGTACATCGAGTGCTTTCTGATGATATTCAGCTGCTTTTTCGAATTCATCTTGTCGAAAATACATCGAACCAATATTATTATAAGTTGGCGATAATTGAACAGCATCAGCTGGTACAAAACGTAGGAATGTCTCCAAAGATAAATGAAATAATTCAACAGCACGTTTGTAATCTCCTCGTGCATGACACGCAGCTCCAACAATATGACACGACGCAGCTAATGAACCTTGAAGATTAGGATCTGATTTTAAAAGATCGTCATTAAAAATCAAATGAATTAAATCTTCAGCTCGTGCTTGTTGATTCATCATCAACATTAATTTAATTAATGTTACCAATGGTGCTGCACCTTTCACTTCTTTTCGTTTTTGCGCAAGATTTTCTCGAATATTCGGTTCATCATTGAAATTAACTAATGTCAAATAAATCGTTGTTATTCCATTTTCATTCTGTTGATCTTTTACAATTTTAGTCAATCGTCTAGCGACGCCCATATTCAATAGAACATCATTTTTATCGTCGACAAAATATCGAAGTGAACTTGTATTTGCACATTTTAAGTTCGATGACATATCGAATTGAAGTATAATCGGAAGATATTCGTCGGATGGTCGAGGAAGATTTCGTGCAATTTCAATTGCATTCGAAAGATCTGTTGAACCAGATAAATATTGACTAAACGCAAGTAAACTATTGTTAGTTAAACTCTTGTGTAGATCATCGAGATCCGTTTGATGAATTGTTTGTCCTAAATAAACAGTCAGAGGTGTCGTGGAAATCGATTCGGTTTGAATTTGTTCAGTTAAATGTTGAATAAAGAAACGGAATTTGAAAAGAACATCGGCTTCGGGCACACGAAGAGCTTTGTTCAATACTTTCGATAGGAAACATTGTCTTGTAAACCACCAGATAGCTCGATTTTTGTCATAATCATTTTCGAATTCGTCAATAATTGCTAATTCATTTGGATTGTTTTGATATTCTTGTCGAGCAAATTCAACTAATTCTTTGAATGAATTTTCTGTTTCTTCACTATCGAGAATAATTTCTTTGAGCAGTTCGAAATAGACAAACATCGGTTCGAGTGTTGTCGAATTCGGTAAAATTGTTAAATAAGACATTAAATCACGTGTAACACGATGAATATCATTCGAAATATGTTGACAAAGTTCATCGAGATCGTCGTAGGGACCTTTGATTTTTGTTGACGAATTGAATCCATTGAAAATTTCGGTTTCATCATCGGAAAGGATATAAATCATGAAGATTTGTTGGAGATCTTCGATTTTGGGAATAATTGAACAACTCAATGAATTCGACGAAATAAAAATAACTTTCTCATTGACGACATTATTGATAAAAGCCATGGAATCATCGATATCATCGAAGATTTTTATGAAATTAACAATCGTTCGAAGTTGACTGATGAAAACATCATCGGGATTCGTTGAATGTAAATAAACAATCACGAAATCTTCGACATTTCCTCGTTCTCGAGGTGCAAAACCAGTCGATGAATCACAACGTTCAACTTGTTGTTCTAAATTCAATTGTATTCAAATCGTTTTTCATTACAAATTGAAAAACTTACGTCGTACAATGCCAAGTCTTGTTAGCAGAAGTTGTGTAGCATCATCAGCCATGGCTAAACTCCCCGAAGAATTAACGGCAATTGCAGGTGTATGTGGATTTGAACTAGTTTCAACATTTGATGACATCGATCGAAGAAATTGTCGTCTTTCAGTTTGATTCTCTTCATTTTCAGAATCTAAAGCTCGTGATTGAGAATGTATGAGGTCCGGTGTTCGACGTTGTGAAGTTTCGTTGGTACTTTCGAATGGTGAATCAAGTGGTTCATTCATCGATAACATTGTTGACAATTGAGGTGGTCCTACAATACTCGTCGAATAGAAAAGAAAACAAAAAAACAAAAAGTTGACCAACCATAGACTCGCTTGGGTGGCATCGGTGGAGGTGATTCTCGATCAGTTGACGATAAAACTGGTTGAAAAGTATGTGATTCATCTTCAGTTTGATTTGAGACGGCTGATGGTTGAAATTCAGATAAATCGGTTATATCAGCAGGAAAACCTTCGCTACCTTGACAAAAATTTGAAATAAAAACAAATATTCGACTGAAGAAAAGCGTTTACAAGCTTGTTCAACATTATCTTGTGGAACAGCTAATGTCGTTGGTTTTTTCTTTCTCTACACGAAAGAATTCGAAATTCAAAAAAAAATCAAATCATTAAAAATGACTTCTGATCGTTGGCCATTCGATAGTTTCGAATTTGTCAAAGATCTTTGCGTTGAAATCTGTTGTTTTTGTGGAATTTTATCACATGACGACGACGACGACGACGACGAGGAGGATGATGATGAACAACTCGATGAAATTTGACATCTGAATTTAAATTAGAAGAATTGAATTTTGAAAAGTAAATGAAACTTTACTGTTGACATGGTTTCGATCCAAAAACACGTTCGACTTGAAAGAAATGCTCTTGATTTCGATCAATCAACGAATGTTCGCAACACGAGACGAGTTCGTCTTCAAAAATCCCGTTGACGTAAATTTCCAATTGAATTCTTGAATTATTTCGATAACGTTGAGATTTAAATGTCAATTGGTCTTTATTCACAAATTTTATTTCTTTTTTATTTAAAAACAAAGACATACCTCCACGTTTTAAACAACCTTTGTAAACTGTTTGATCATGTTGAATAATAGTTATTTCATCACAATGTCTACTTGTTCCTATTCCACGATAATTCAACGTTACTAATGAACATTCTTTTGATTCATTTGGCTAAATCAATTACAAATAGTTAATTTATTGAGAAAAAGCGAAGTAAAACAAACTCGAGAATGACGAGAAAAACTACCAGTTCTATGTCGGATCTAAATAAATTCAACGAATAGAAAATGAAATATGTTGTAAGTAAATTGAATAATAACTTGTTGTTCATCAGAATAATCTGACGAATCATTTAAATGTGAATAAGGTCGATGATGTTTTTGTCTTTGTGTTTGATTTGAATCCTAAAAGAAAATTTTATTTTAATAAATTAAATTCATTTTATTTTTACATGATGAATTGTTGAATAATATTGTCGTCGTCGATTATATTCACGTTCTCTTCGAAAATTAATTGATCTAGATTTTCAAAAGAAAAGTTTATTTTTAAAAACAAAATCTTTACTCTTGAAGAATTTGTTCATTAATTAATTGTTTTTCCAATCGACGTCTTTCTTTTCTTAACAATAAATCCATATGAAAACTGTTTGTATGTCAACCGGTTAACGTCTAATAACTAGATTCATTTATTTATCTTCTTTTAATCTAAAAGAAACACCTTTTTTCATCTTACTAAAGACATAAATTCAACATTATTTCTCTCTTTGGCTTTTTTTCTCTTGCTTTTTCAAATGCACACGTTGTCTTTCACTACCACAGACTCTCGATGACTATTCAATAAACAACGTTGCAAAAAAGAGAACGCAAAAGAAAAACGAAGGTTCTCTTTTTTTTTCTTTTTATCGTAAATAAAATGCGTTCGAATGACTTACTAATGTGTTTATGTTTTTCGATCTTCTATGTGCAACTTTGAGTTTAAATAAAACGAATATTTTTCAATGAATCTTGTTTTATCTTATCAAAAAAAGAAAAAATCTGTAGACACTCATAACGCTTTTGTTGTTGTTTTTTTCCAACAAACCGAAAAGGAAAAAGCATTTGGATGGTACTATCTAACTTGTAAAGGTGCGATTCACGAGATCTAACGTAGATAATGTTGTTTTTTTCTCTCTTTTTTGTTGGATAATAGTCGATGTTATTCAAACAACATCACAGAAATGTGCAACCATAGCAAGATGATTTTGATTTCTCATTTTTGAGAATTTAAACTTGATAAATTTTTTTTTCTTTTCCGTCTTCTACTTGTTTCTGCATATAAAAGCCTGTTCTCTAGGAAAAACCTTACAGAAAAAGAAAACAGTCGAAAATTGAAGACATTATAATATTACGAAGATTGTTGTCGTTCTTTTTCACGATGTTCTTCATTTTTTCTCTTCTTCTTCTTCATAATTGAAATGTACACATATAGAAAGTAATGGTCACATAGACGTGCCGCCATATTTCTGTAACTTCAACGATTGATCCACATTCAATATTAATGAAACTAACCATTTCTTCGTGTTAAAAATACAATGAGAAGTGAATCAATGATCGACTGTATAATATATCTGATGCATTGTGTCCATTCAATTGCCTATTTAATTCACTTTTCGATGCAGCTTGACCTCTGACATTTATCACTAGTTAGACTAGTCGGACGATCTTTTCCTTTCATTCTGAACACATAATTGAACATTCAATTGAGTGATTCCTATATAAACGTTTTGTTATCTTGTCTTATTCAATCATAAATGACTTCTTTAACATTTTTAGATATATTTACCAATGCAATGCATTTTGATGACGAAAACGGACTATTGACCAAATCCTGTCGACGATTCTGCCCTCAATTCAAGCAAAAAAAGATCTCATTTTACATCGTGGGTGGTTTCGCGTTGATAAAACATAACGTTTTACGTAATACAAAGGATATAGATATCATTGTACAAGAAAATGACTTTCAAAGTGCTGCAAAAGTAAGCGTAATGTAACGTCTTCATTAAAAACAATTTTGAAATACTTTAGATTTTGTGTGACGTTGGTTATGTTAAAGTAATGGGTGATTCTTTATGTGCACGATTCCAACATCAGCTGTTGTTATCTGTCGATATTTTAACGTCTCCCATTTATGCACCAAATCCATGTGATATTAACTTAATCGAATATCCAGACGCCATCTTAGTTTGTGATTTGCCCAGTAAGATTTAATCTTATAAATACACTTTAACTCTTCAAGTTTTATTTTCATTAGCATTAGTTCTCACAAAAATACGTGCGTATACAAGTCGTCCAAAGACTCACGAAATGTATTTGAAACGAATGAAAGGTATAAGCACTGAAGCGAATATTTTCTACTTATAGAAGTTTTTTTAACTTTAGATCAATTGGACATTTGCGAACTAATCATTACACAGAACTTGAATAAAAATTTTGCTGCATCAAACGATTTTAATTGTTTGACGAAATATGTTTACGAGAAACTGTATGATGAATATTTTGAAAACTTCCGAACATCGAAGAAAAAAACTAAGGTAACTAAATGTATTTGTCAATAAAATGAAATTGTAAAACGTGTTTTCTTAACCTTTCAATATTGTAAATAGGGTTTGATATATTTATTTTTTTGTTTCACTCATTGGTGTTTGAAAATAAACTTTATTTTTCAAGATTTGATTATGTGATAAATATTCGTTGTTTACGTTTATCAATCATAAAAGATTATCACACTTGAGTAACTGTTTCGGATATTCTACTCACAATGAAGGCGAGTTTATCAAGAAAAAATCAAGTGAAGTGTGAAAAGACAAATATAAAACGAAGGTTTTCTTCTTATTCGTTCTTTTTGTCGTAAAAAAAATACATTCGAAACAACTTACCTATGTTTAGTTTTGCTCGGGTTATTTGCGGTTGTGATTTTCAATGAAAATAAGGGCATAACAGTTAGTAATTCACACATTTTCTTTTCAACTGGGAAATTCCCATCATGTCATGGGTTTTTTTTCTCTTATCTAAAAAATGGATGAAAATTTCTAAAAGA
>ERZ781398.2399-NODE-2399-length-15978-cov-5.095585_pt1 | contig 15978 bp, 7 predicted proteins | sample MGYA00433077_ERZ781398 | MGnify/ENA primary metagenome ERZ781398 (study PRJEB29847, sample SAMN06458254) | wastewater metagenome | isolation source: Wastewater bioreactor | place: South Africa: Cape Town | study: EMG produced TPA metagenomics assembly of the... | reverse complement strand
TGCTCACCCAGACGCGGCGGCACTCGTATCTCTGCCACTTGCTCGGTATCCGCCACATCGTGCTGGCAGTGAACAAGATGGACCTGATCGGCTATGATCGGGCCGCCTATGACGCGATCGTGGCCGATTATCGCGCCTTTGCCGAGAGCATCGGGATCGCGGGCTTCGCTCCGATTCCGATCTCGGGCTTCAGGGGCGACAACATCACCGGGCCGAGCGCGAACACGCCCTGGTACGAGGGCCCGGCCCTGCTCGAGCATCTGGAGGCGGTCGAGATCGACGCGGACGCCGATGCCGTCCGCCCCTTCCGCCTTCCGGTACAATGGGTGAATCGCCCCAACCTGGATTTCCGCGGCTTCGCCGGCCTGATCGCGGCCGGCACGATCAGGCCCGGCGACAAAGTGCGCATCCTGCCTTCGGGCCAGACCACCGAGGTGGCGCGTATCGTCGCGTTCGGCGGCGACAAGGCCGAAGCAGTGGCGGGGGAGAGCGTGACGATCACGCTGGCCGACGAAGTCGATTGCTCGCGCGGCGACGTGATCGCCGCCGCCGACGCGCCACCCCAGGTCGCCGACCAGTTCCAGGCGACGATCGTGTGGATGGACCAGGCGGCGATGCTTCCCGGCCGCGCCTATTGGCTCAAGCTCGGTACCCAGACGGTGAGCGCCACGGTGCAGCCGCCGCGCCACGCCGTGTGCGTCAACACCATGGCCGAGCTGAGCGTGAAGACGCTCGGGCTCAACGATATCGGCGTGGCCGAAGTCTATACCGACCGCGGCGTGGTCTTCGAGCCCTATGCCGACGGCAAGGACCTGGGCGGCTTCATCCTGATCGACAAGGCGACCAACGCCACCGTTGCCGCCGGCATGCTCAACTTCGCGCTGCGCCGGGCGCAGAACGTCCATTGGCAAGCCGTGGAGATCAACCGCGAGGCGCATGCCCGGCAGAAGCACCAGGCGCCGCGGCTGCTCTGGTTCACGGGGCTCTCGGGCTCGGGCAAGTCGACCATCGCCAACCTGGTCGAGAAGCGGCTGCATGCGCTCGGCAAGCACAGCTTCCTGCTCGACGGCGACAATATCCGCCACGGGCTCAACAGGGATCTGGGCTTCACCGATGCCGACCGGATCGAGAATATCCGCCGTGTGGGCGAAGTCGCCCGGCTGATGACCGATGCGGGGCTGATCGTGCTCACCGCCTTCATCTCGCCCTTCCGCGCCGAGCGCGAGCTGGTGCGCAAGCTGCTGCCCGAAGGCGAGTTCTTCGAGATCTTCGTCGATACGCCGCTGGAGGTTGCCGAGGCGCGCGACGTGAAGGGCCTCTACAAGAAGGCGCGGGCCGGCCAGATCGCCAACTTCACCGGCATCTCCAGCCCCTATGAGGCGCCGCAGGATCCGGAGATCCGCGTGGACACGACCCGGGAGACGCCCGAAGCCGCGGCCGAGCGGATCGTGGAGGCGATCATGGGCACCTGGAGTCCGGTGATTTGACCGACGCGCAACTGGCCCGGGCAATCGCGGAGGAAGCGGGCGCGCTGCTGCTGCGCATTCAGGACGAATGCGCGGGCGGCGACCGCGGCGACCGCGAAGCCAACGACCTCATCCTCGACCGGCTGCGCGCGGCCAGGCCCGACGACGCGATCCTCTCGGAGGAATCCGTCGACGATCCGGCCAGGCTGTCGGCGCGGCGAGTATGGATCGTCGATCCGCTCGACGGCACGCGCGAGTTCGCCGAGCGGCGCGAGGACTGGGCGGTGCATGTCGCCCTGGCCATCGACGGCCGTGCCGCATTGGGCGCGGTCGCCCTGCCCCGGCTCGGCTGCACGCTTTCCAGCGACCAGCCGCCCCTGTTGCCCGAGGGCGAATTGCCGCCACGCATGCTGGTGAGCCGCAGCCGACCGAGCCAGCTCTGCGCGGGCGTGGGCGAACGGATCGGCGCGGTGCATATCGGCATGGGCTCGGCCGGCGCCAAGGCGATGGCGGTGGTGCGCGGCGAGGCCGAGATCTATCTCCATTCGGGCGGCCAGCATCAGTGGGACAATTGCGCGCCGGTGGCAGTCGCGCTGGCCGCAGGGCTCCATGCTTCGCGGATCGACGGCTCGCCGATCGTCTACAACCAGGCCAGCACGAGCATCCCCGACCTGCTGATCTGCCGCCGGGAATGGGCGCCGATCGTGCTCGAAGCCGTCAAGGATTGCGGCCAATAGCATGGTCCCGGCATCCGCCGGGGAGGACGGGAAATGTGAGATTCGCCCCGTAAGCGACTCCCTATGACTCCCCGCGACTCGCGGAGTCACCGCGAGTCGCGCGTAGACGACGAATCCCGGACATGGTAAACGCTCCGTTTGGGAGGGAGCGTATTTTGACCGCCGATATCTGGTTCCTGCTGGCGATCGGATTCAGCTTTGCAGGCTATGCGACCTACCTGATCGGGTTGCGCCGCGAGCTGGTGGAGCCGAACCGCGCGTCATGGCTGATCTGGAGCGCGGCGACGTCGCTGGAGGCGCTGACCTATGCCGCGGTGAACCCCGGCGCGCCGCAGGGTTGGGTGTTCGCCCTCTCCTCGATCGCCTGCATCGTGGTGACGATCGGCATCTGGCGGCGCTCCTCCTGGGCCCCGCCCTCGCCCACCGAGACCTTCTGCATCGCGGCCAGCCTGAGCGCGCTGATGCTCTGGCTCGTCTTCCGCGAGGCATTCTGGGCACATATGCTGGTGGTGCTCGCCGTCCCGGTAAGCTTCTGGCCGACCTGGGCGAGCGTATGGACCGATCGCAGCCGCGAGCGCTCGCCGGCCTGGGGGCTGTGGACCTTCGGCGACCTCGCCACGCTGCTGGTCGCGGTGGGCGTGGCCGAGCTCGCTTATGTCATCGTCGAGTTCCTCTGCCATGCCAGCATATGGTTCCTGATCGGCCTGGCGACGATCAACCCGCTGCGTTCCTTCGGCACCCGCCGCGGCAGGCTGCTCTGGTTCGATCGCTACCGCCCCTCGAACAATCTGTTCAAGGTGGGCGACAACCATCTGGGCAAGGCCGTGTTCGCCACGGGCGCCTTTGCCGAGGGCGATGTGCTGATCGAGTTCACCGGCCGCCGTTTCCGCGCCGACCAGATTCCCAGCCTGATGCGCGGCCGCGGCGACCGCTTCGTGCAGGTGACGCCGGACCACTATATGGGACCCTCCGGCCGGATCGACGACCTGGTCAATCACAGCTGCGCGCCCAATGCCGGCCTGCGCTTCACCGATGCGGGCGTGTTTCTGGTCGCGGTGCGCGCGATCCAGCCTGGCGAGGAGATCGCCTGGGACTATTCGACGACGCTCAGGGAATCGAACTGGCACATGATCTGCCAGTGCCGCGCTCCCGAATGCCGCCGGGTGATCGGCAATTTCGACAGCCTCGATCCGGACCGGCAGGAATGGTTCCGGGCGAGGAACCTGGTCGCACCCTATCTGCGGCGCAAGGACGAGGTGGCGGACAAGCGGAAGGCCGTGGGACGGGGATAGGCCCGTCCGAATTGGAGTCGGTCCGGGCCGAAACGGCGAAGAAGACGGGTAGGCTCCCTCCTCCCAAACTCAGGCCGCCATTCCGCTCGGCTGCGCGAGCCGGGCGGTGCCCAGCGTCAGGATCGCCTTCGCGCCCGTCCCCTTGCCGTCGCTGACGAGGTCGAGCCTGCCCTCCATCGTCAGCATCGAATTGGCGCACCAATGGAGCCCCAGGCCGCCCGACTTGTGCGCCCGGGTGGAGTAGCCGCGCTGGAAGAGCGTCGGCGCCGTCGCCGGGTCGAAGCCCTCGCCGTCATCGCGGATATGGATCTCGGTGCTGTCGCCCTTGTCCCGGATCGTCACCGAAATCGAGCCGCTGCCGCGTCCGGTCGCTGCGATCGCCTCGGCCGCGTTGGCGAAGAGATTGCCGACGACCTGGCTGAGGATCACCCGGTTGGCCATCACCCAATGCGGTTTGGACGGGAAGCTGAAGGCAATCGAATTCTCGCCCGAATAGCGCGCGATGGTGGCGTTCTGGGCCACGATGTCGGTGATGTCGCATGCATCGAGCGGCGGGCGCTCATGGGCGGCTTCCTGCTGCTGGCCGATGATCTCCAGCACATGGTGCAGCGCCTCGCGACCGATCGCGATCTGCGCGCGGCGGTCGGCGCGTTCCTGTTCGACGCTCTCGATCGCGGCGGCAAGGAAGGCGGCGAGCTTCTGGCGGCGCACCGCGGGAATCGTCTCGCTCGCCAGCTCGCCGAGCGCGCGGTCGAGCAACATGCGGTCCATCGGTGCGCCGGTGCCCAGCCCCTGGCTCAGCACGGTGCTGATCGGGTTCAGCGCATTGCGGACATTGTGCATCACCGCGACGGCACTCTCGCTGCGGCCCAGGGTGAAACTCTGCACCTCCAGCTGCTCGCGCAGGTCCTTGAGCTGCCGGAGCATCGAATTGAAGCTGGTGACAAGGCTGCCGATCTCGTCGTCGCGCGGCTTGTCGGTGAGCAGGCCGAGCGTGCCCGAGGCACGGACCACGCCCATGTGGCGCTCGACACGCTTCAAGGGGGCGAGGACCAGGCGCGCGATCATCCGGCGCAGCACCAGCAGCACGATCGCCAACAGGATCGACGATCCGACCACGGCGAGGACCAGCATCCGCGTGCCGAGCATCGAGAGGTCGCGCGGCACGGTATAGGTGGCGGTGGCGACGGGGCGGCCGTCCGGGCCCGGGATCGGCACCGCGATGCGGGTACGGGTGGCGCCGGGGGTCTTGGTCACCGCGGCGACGGGATGGTCGAGCGCCAGGCTCGCCTCGAGCTGGAGCAAGGTGCTGAGCTGCGCGGCGGTGACGGCGCGCGCCATCAGCACATAGCCGCGCGGTTCGCCGCTGCCGTCGCTCCTGCGGACCTGCGCGATGCCGACTGCGGCGAGCCGGTCTCCCAGGCGAATGAAGAAGCCGGCCGAGCTCTGCCCGTGCAGCATCCGCGCGAAATCGAACCGTGCGATGGCATCGGCGAGGCGCGCGCGCATCGCGGGCACATCGGCCCGTTTCTCGAGATCGAGCCAGCGCGCGATCACGATCCCGCGATCGGGCCGGACATAGGCCATGCCGTTGACGTCGAGATTGACCATGGCCAGCGTCGAGAAGCTCTCGTCCTCGAACGCCTTGGTCGGATGCGCCATATAGTCGTAGGACGAATTCCAGTCGCCATAGTCGCGTACGGCATTCTCGACCTTGGCCGAGACGTCGTGGACGACCGCCTGGGTCCGCGCGACATGCGCGTCGACCGCGTCGCGTTCGAGCTGGTTGAAGCTCGGCGTGATGACGGTGGCGAGCATCAGCGTCAGCGCGGCGGCGCCGATGACGCCGACGCCGGTGAGGATCAGGACCAGTTTCGCGCCGAGCGACGCCGGCGCCTTGAGGCGCCTTGCGCGAGGCATCAGCCGTGCGTCCCGTTGCCCAGCTCGACCTCGGCGGGCTCCGCATCGCCGATATATCCCCTCCGTGCGAGCGCCAGCGCGTCCTCGGCATCCATCGGGCGCGCAAGATAATAGCCCTGGAGATGGCTGCAGCCGGCGAGGCGGAGCGCCTGGAGCTGCGTCTCGGTCTCGACGCCCTCGGCGACCACTTCCATGCCCAGCGCCCGGCCGAGGTGGATGATCGAATGGACGATCGCCGCGCTTTCGCGCTCCCGGCCCATGCCGTCGACGAAGCTGCGGTCGATCTTCAGGCAGTCGAGCGCGAAGCGGCGGATGTTGTAGAGGCTCGAATAGCCGGTGCCGAAATCGTCGAGCGCGATGCGGAAGCCCATCTGGCGGAGCTTGAACAACGTCTCGGCGGCGCGCTCGACATCGTCGAAGATCGCAGTCTCGGTGATCTCGATCTGGAAGCGGCCGGGCTCGACGCCGGCATTGGCCACGCGCTCCATCACATGGCCGACGAAATTGTGGCGGCGGAACTGGCGCGGAGAGAAATTGACCGAGACATATTGGCCCGGCCAGGTCTTGAGCGTCTCCACTGCCCGGTCGATCACCCAGTCGCCCAGTTCGTGGATCAGGTTCGATTCCTCGGCGATCGGGATGAACATGCCCGGCGAGACCATGCCATATTCCGGGCTGCACCAGCGGATCAGCGCTTCGAAGCCGGTGATCTCCAGCTCGTCGCGCCCGACGATGGGCTGGAAGACCAGCTTGAGTTCGCCCTTGGCGATCGCCTCGGAGAGCCCGCCTTCGATCTGGCGGCGGAAGCGGATCGATTCGTCCATCACTTCGTCGAACAGGCGGACGATGCCGCGGCCATTGTGCTTGGCCTCGTTGAGCGCGAGATCGGCACGGCGCATCACGTCGATCGGATCGTGGATCGTGCGCGGCTGGACGACCATCAGGCCGACCGAGGCGCCGCCCTGGACCGAATGCCCGAATACCTTGAAGCTGATCGATACGGCCTTGAGCATCCGCTCGGCGATCATCGTCGCCTCATCCTCACCGGTTACCGGATAGAGCATCGCGAACTCGTCGCCGCCCAGGCGCGCGACGAAACCATGGTCGGGCACCTGCTGGCGCAGGATCTCGCAGACCATGCGGATCAGCTCGTCGCCGGCGAGATGGCCCAGCGTGTCGTTGACGATCTTGAACCGGTCGAGGTCCATCATCGCCATGGCGAAGCATTGCTCGCCCTTCACCGCCTTGCCGAGCATGTGGAGGAAGGCGAGCCGGTTGGGCGCGTCGGTAAGCGAATCATGGTTCGCCATGTGCACGGCGCGCGATTCATTGGCTGCGAGCTCGAGCTTCTGCTCCTCGAGCAGGGCGATCGCATTGCGCAGCTTGGCATCCGCCTCCCAGCGATGCGCGAGCGCCGTGGCGGTCTGGATCACCTCTTCGGCCTGGAAGGGCTTGGCGATGTAGAAGATCTTGTCGGCCGGGCCGGCGGCGCGGCTGATGTCGAGAGGCGAGAAATCCGAATAGCCGGTGACGATGACGAGGTTGATGTCGGGATCGAGCGCGCGGATGCGGCGCGCGGTCTCCTTGCCGTCGATCCCCGGCGGCATGCGCACGTCGATAAAGGCGACGGAGAAACGTTGACCGGTCTCGAGCGAGTCCTTGATCGCCTCGACCGCGTCGAGGCCCTGATTGAAGTGCGCGCACTGGAAATCGATCGCGTCATTGGCCGGCTCGGGCGCCCCGTCGTCGTCGCCGAACAGCTCGGCCGCCATCGCGTTCAGCGCGCTGGCATTGCCTCCGCTGCGGCCCCCGAACACCTGGCGATATGATTCGTGCATCGCCGGTTCGTCGTCCACGATCAGAATGCGCACGTTCGAAATCCCCTCGCTCATTCCCAAACGAGGTCAGCGGACAGCGTTAAGGAGGGGTAAAATCCGGCAGCCGCACAGAGCGAAAACCACCGGCCAGGGTTAAGAACGGCACGCGGTTTACCCGCCGGTCCCCGCGCGATAGCAAGTCCTCCACGATAGGAGGATGCATGACCGACCCGCTGGCCGCCCGATCGCTGTTGTTCGCGCCGGGCGATTCCGAGCGCAAGCTCGCCAAGGCAGGCGCGAGCGAAGCCGACCTGGTGCTGCTCGACCTCGAGGACGCCGTGGCCGAGGCCAACAAGCCCGCCGCCCGCGCGCTCGTCGCCGGGCACCTGAAGACCGCCGCGCGCGCCCAGCCGCAATGGGTGCGGATCAACCCGCTCGACACGCCCCACGCGCTGCCCGACCTCGCCGCCATCGTGCCCGGGGCGCCCGATGGCATCATGCTGCCCAAGGCGACCCGGGCCGAGGCCGATCTGCTCCACCATTACCTCACTGCGCTGGAGGCCGCGCACGGCCTGCCCCAGGGCGGGATCCGCACGATCGTGGTGGCGACGGAAACCGCGCCGGCCATCTTCGGCCTGGGCGATTATGCGGGCTGCCCGCGCCTCGCCGCGCTCACCTGGGGGGCGGAGGACAGCGCCACCGCGCTGGGCGCCACCCATAATCGCGACGAGACCGGCGAATACGACTTTCCCTATCAGGTCTTCCGCGCCCTCGCCCTTGCCGGGGCCGCCGCCGCGGCGGTGACGCCGATCGAGACGATCCATGGCGACTTCCGCGACCTCGAGGGGCTGGAGAAGGTTGCAACCAAGGCGCGTCGCGCGGGTTTCCGCGGGATGCTCGCCATTCATCCCGATCAGGTGCCCGTGATCAACCGCGCCTTCTCTCCCTCTCCCATGGAGATCGATCGCGCCGAGCGGATCGTCGCGGCCTTCGCCGCGGCACCCGGTGCCGGCACGATCGGCCTGGACGGCGAGATGCTCGACATGCCGCACCTGAAACGCGCACGGGCAGTGCTTGCGATGCGCCGGTGACGAACATTGATCCACCTTGGCGCAAGGCTGGGAACTTGACGATGCATTCCATCGGGCCCCGATGACCGACGCACCGGCCGAACCGCTTCCGGTGGGCGAGGACGAGTTCCGCATGATCGCGGACAGCGCCCCCGTCGCCGTCTGGGTGACTCGGCTGGATCGCAAGCGCAGCTTCGTCAATCGCGCCTATGTCGCGTTCCTCGGCGTCTCCTATCAAGAGGCGCTCGACTTCGACTGGCGGCGGATCATCCATCCGGACGATGCCGCGCAGGTCCTTGCGCAATCGGTGGCCGGCGAGGCGAGCCTCGGCACCTTCGAGCTCGAGGGGCGCTATCGCAACGTCCATGGCGAGTGGCGCTGGCTCCACTCCACCTCGCAGCCGCGCCGGGATGCGCAGGGGCATCATATCGGCTTCATCGGCGTCGCCCATGACGTGACCGAGGCCAAGACCGCCGAACTCGCGCTGCGCGAGCGCGAGGCGCAGCTTTCGGCGTTCATCAGCCAGACCACGGCCGGCTTCGCCCAGGTGGACATCGAGGGCCGCTTCACGCTGGTCAACGATCGCTTCTGCGAGATAGCCGGCTGGAGCCGCGATGCGCTGATGGGCGGCATGACGATGCAGCAGATCACCCATCCGGACGATCTCGCCCGCAACTTGCCGCTGTTCGAGAAGGTGGTGCGGGACGGCACGCCCTATACCCATGAGAAACGCTATGTCCGCAAGGACGGCGGCGTGGTCTGGGTGAACAATTCGGTCGCGGTGATCCGCCGGCCCACCGGCGAACCCTTCGGCGTGCTCTCGGTGACGCTGGACGTCACCCAGCGCCGCGCGGACGAGGATGCGCTGCGCAAGAGCGAGGAGACGCTGCGCCTTGCCACCGAGGCGGCCGGCATGGCCACCTGGGAGCTGGACCTCGACACGATGGAGGGCGCCTGGTCGCCCAACCGCTTCGACCTGCTCGGCATGCCGCACCGGCCCGATCCGCGCGGCAGCTTCGACGAGTGGATCGCGCGCGCGCATCCCGACGACCGGGCAATGGTGCGGGAGGCGGCGATGCGCTGCTTCACGACGGGCGAGCCCTATGCGATCACCTATCGCATAGTGCGCGCCGAGGATGGTGCCGAGCGCTGGCTGCAGAGCCATGGCAGCCGGATCGACTATGGCGACGGCCGGCCGAGCCGCTTCGTCGGCGTCTCGTTCGACGTTACCGACCGCAAGCGCGCCGAACAGGAACTGCGCGAAAGCGAGGCGCGCTTCCGCACCATCTTCGAACAGGCCAACGACTTCCTGATCACCACGACGCTCGACAATCGGGTCACCTCGGTGAATCCGGCAGTGGTGGAGGCGATAGGCTATCGCGAGGACGAGATCCTCGGCCGCTCGATCCGCGACTTCATGGACGAGGACCAGTTCGCGATCGGCATGGATGCGTTCAACCGCAAGCTGCAGCATGGCGGCTCGACCCGGCTGACCCTGAAACTGCGCGCCAAGGATGGCCGCGAGTTGATCTGGGAAGTCAATTCGCGGCTGAACCTCGATGCGCAGGGCCGGCCGGTGGCGCTGCACGCCATCGGGCGCGACATGACCGAGGCGAAGCGCGCGGAAGCGCATCTCCGCCTGCTGATCGACGAGCTGAACCACCGGGTGAAGAACACGCTGGCGATCGTGCAGGGCATCGCCCGGCAGAGCTTCAAGGACGATATGCCCCCGCCCCGGGCCCGCGCCGCGTTCGAAGGCCGGCTGGCCGCGCTTTCCGAGGCGCACAATCTGCTGACGCGCGAGCATTGGGGCCTGGTCTCGATGCGCCGGATCATCGAGGATGCCCTGCGCCCGCACGGCGAGCCGAGCCGCTTCGCGCTGGACGGGCCGGACCTGTCGATCCAGCCCAAGACCGCAATCAGCCTGGCGCTGGCCATCCACGAGCTGGCGACCAACGCCGTGAAGCATGGCGCTCTGTCACGGCCCGAGGGGCGAATCGCGGTCCATTGGCGGCGCGCGCACGTCGGCGGCGTCGCCAGGCTCGCGCTGCGCTGGGAGGAAGCGGGCGGCCCGCCGGTCGTGGCGCCGACGCGGCGCGGCTTCGGCACGCGCATGATCGAACGCGGCCTCGCCGCCGAACTGGGCGGCACGGTGCGCATCGAATTCCGCCCGGACGGGCTGGTCTGCATCGTCGACGCCCCGCTGCCCGAGGGGGCCGCGTGAGCGGGCTCCGCGGCTTGCGCGTGCTCGTCGTCGAGGACGAGCCGGTGGTCGCCATGTATCTCGAGGACCTGCTCGAAGCGCTGGGTTGCGAAACGATCGGCCCGGCGAGCAGGCTGGCCGACGGGCTGGCGCTGGCCGAAGGCGGCGGCTTCGACGTGGCGATCCTCGACATAAACCTGAGCGGAGAACGCAGCACCCCGATCGCGGAGGCGTTGCGGGCGCGCGGCCTGCCCTTCGCCTTCGCCAGCGGCTATGGCGCTCCGCCGGAAGGGTTCGGCAAGAACGTGCCGATGATCGAGAAACCCTATCGCGAGGCCCAGCTGGCCGACGCGCTCGCGCGATTGCGGCCCTAGGCGAGCCCCCGGGCCGGACCCCGGTGCCCGCCGCCGCGGCGGTAAAGCCCCGCGAAACCGGTCCGGGCCCCTTCCCCTACCAGCGCTTCGACAGGCGGAGCTGCAGCGTGCCGGCCTTCTCGCCCTGGGCCGCGCGCAACCCGGTCTCGAAGTCGAACGACCAGCCGCTGCTCAGGATGTCGAAGCGGGTGCCGAAGCTCAGCTGCAACTGCTCGCGCTTCCAGCCATTGCCCGCCAGCGCATAGATCGCCGCGCCCGGGATATCGGCATAGTCGAGCCACTGCGCATCGACATTGGCGAACTCATGGTTCCACTCGGCGCGCAGGCGCGGCGTGATCGAACCGAAGCCCGTCTTCTGGCGATATTGCAGGCGGCCGCCGATCGTGCCGGTGATCGAGCGCACCTGGCGGGCATCGAAGCGCAGATTGTAGCGCCCGGCGCCGCTCTCCGCATAGGCATCGAGATCCGCGTCCATATACTCGCCGCGGCCATAGACCGACCATTGCAGCGGCCCGCCCGCCCGATCGATCCCCAGCGAGATCGCGGCGATGGTGTAGCTGCCGTCACGGCTGCCGCGCGCCGTCGCGTTCACTGCCTGGGCGATGCGCCGGGTGGTGAAATCGAGCTGCCCGCGACCGATCATGCCGTCGATGAAGGTGCCGCTGGCAGGCTGGATGCTCGCATAGGCCGCATAGATCGTGCTGGTGCCGCGCACCTGCGCCGCGGTGCCGATCCGGCTCAGATCATTGCCATAGCCGCCGCCCAGGCCGACCAGCACGCCCTCCGAGAGCTTGATGTCGGCACCGGCGCTGAGGCCCGCAGTGGTGGCGGTGATCTTGCTGCGATCGGTCCGCTTGTCCCGGGTGCCGATATCGATCGCGCCGCCCGCCCAGGTGGCCAGCGAGCCGACCCGGCGATTGCCGTCCTCGTCCACCGCGCCCTTGCCCGGTGCGCCCGGGCTGCCGGCCGCACCGCTCGCCGCGCCCGTGCCGGCGACCGTCCGGCCATAGCCGAGCTGGTCGGCGCGCGAGAGCGGCGATTGCGGATTGTTGGCGAACTGGCCGATCGCCGGATCCTCGCCCGAGACGCGCATCCGCTCGGTGATGGCCAGCCCCCAGTTCTTGTCGTCGGGCCGCTGCATCGGCGCCGAGCCGTCGCGCGAGGCCAGCGTCACGCCCATCGCAAGGCCGGTGCTGCCGCCGCCGTTATGGAGCTGCTCGGTGCGCCGCATGAAGTTGGACACCTGTGCCCGGGCGAAGCGGCGGGCCGTCTCGGCCTGCGCATCGCTGATCGCGGCGATATCCGGATCGTTGCGCGGATCCGGGCGCGCCTGGACGGTGAGCGTGACCGTCGACGGGGCCGAAGCGCCGAAGACGTTGCTCAGCGTATAGGTGACCACGATCTGCCCGCCGAAGCGGTTGTTCGGCGTCACGTCTAGGCGATAGGCGCCGTTGCCGGCCGCCACGATCGCGGTCGTGGCCGAGCTGGCCGGCGACACGCTCACGACATTCGCACCGGTGAACGGCCCGCGCGCCGCCCCGTCGGTGAGCATCACGGAGACCATCTGGCCGTCGCCCGCCGTCGCCGTCTTGGGCGCGGCGACCGGCACCTGGCCGACCACGGTGATCGTCACCGTGCCCGGCGCCGAGGTGCCGCCCGGACCGACCGCCACATAAGTGAAGCTGTCGGTGCCCGAATAATTGGCGGCCGGCGTGTAGGTCGCGATGGTCGGCGAGGCCGGCGCCACGGCGACCGGCGTCAGGCTCGGCCCGGCGCCGCCGCTCAGCGTGACCGTGCCGTGCGCGGGCTGGCTGGCGATCTGGATCGAGTCATAGACGCCGGTGACCAGTGCCGAGAGGTTGATCTGGACGCTCGTCCCTGCCGGCGTGGTGCTGCCCGCGACCGTGGAGGTGCCCGGCGCCGCGTTCGGCGGCGGCGGCGTCGCCACGGTGAGGCTCACCGTCGCCGCCGCGGACGTGCCGCCCGGGCCGGTGACGGTATAGGCGAAGCTGTCCGCGCCGAAATAGCCGCTGGTGGGGGTATAGGTGACCACATCGCCATTGACCGTGGCGGTGCCGTGCGCCGGCGCCGTGACGACCGTGAGCGTGCTGTGCACCCCGGTGACCGAAGGCGCCAGGTCGATGGGCGTGCCGCCGCTGTTATAGCCGACGGCCACGCCGCTCTTGTTGGCCGCGGTCGGCGCCGCCGGCGTCGCCACGGTGAGGCTCACCGTCGCGGGGGCCGAAGTGCCGCCCGGGCCGGTCGCGGTATAGGTGAAGCTGTCCGCGCCATAATAGGTCGCGGCCGGCGTATAGGTAACGACCTCGCCCGCGATCGTCACCGTGCCGTGCGCCGGCGCCGTGCCGATCGCGATGCTGCCGCGCACGCCGGTGATCGATCCCGACAGGTCGATCGCGGTGCCGGCGCTCGCATAGGGCACCGCCACGCCCCTCTTGTCCGCAACGATCGGCGCTGGCGGCGTCGCCACGGTCAGGCTCACCGTCGCCGGGGCCGAGGTGCCGCCAGGGCCGGTCGCCGTGAAGGTGAAGCTGTCCGCGCCATAATAGGTCGCGGCCGGGGTATAGGTCACGACATCGCCCGCGATCGTCACCGTGCCGTGCGCCGGCGCCGTGCCGATCGCGATGCTCGCATGGACGCCGGTGATCGAGCCCGACAGGTCGATCGCCGTGCCGGTGCTCGCATAGGGCACCGCCACGCCACTCTTGTTCACTGCGACCGGTGCCGCGGGCGTCGCCACGGTCAGGCTCACCGTCGCGGGCGCCGAAGTGCCGCCCGGGCCGGTCGCGGTGAAGGTGAAGCTGTCCGCGCCATAATAGGTCGCAGCCGGGGTATAGGTCACCACATCACCCGCGATCGTGACCGTGCCATGCGCCGGATTGGTGCCGATCGCGATGCTCGCATGGACGCCGGTGATCGAGCCCGACAGGTCGATCGCCGTGCCGGTGCTCGCATAGGGCACCGCCACGCCACTCTTGTTCACTGCGACCGGTGCCGCGGGCGTCGCCACGGTCAGGCTCACCGTCGCGGGCGCCGAAGTGCCGCCCGGGCCGGTCGCGGTGAAGGTGAAGCTGTCCGCGCCATAATAGGTCGCAGCCGGGGTATAGGTCACCACATCACCCGCGATCGTGACCGTGCCATGCGCCGGATTGGTGCCGATCGCGATGCTCGCATGGACGCCGGTGATCGAGCCCGACAGGTCGATCGCCGTGCCGGTGCTCGCATAGGGCACGCCCACGCCGGGCTTGTCCACCACGGTCGGCGCCGGCGGGTTCGCCACCGTCAGCGTGACCGTCGCCGCGGCGGAAGTGCCGCCCGGGCCGGTCGCGGTATAGGTGAAGCTGTCCGCCCCATAGTGCGTGGCGGCCGGAGTATAGGTCACCACGTCGCCCGCGATCGTCACCGTGCCGTGCGCGGGACCGCTGGTGACCGCGATGCTCGCATGGACGCCGGTGATCGAGGTCGACAGGTCGATCGCCGTACCGGTGCTCGCATAGGGCACCGCCACGCTCTTGTTGGCTACGGTCGGCGCCGGAGGCGTGGCCACCGTCACGTCCACCCTGGCCGGGGCCGAGGTCCCGCCCGGGCCGGTCGCGGTATAGGTGAAGCTGTCCGCGCCGTAATAGCCGGCATTGGGCGTGTAGGTCACCGTGTCGCCCGTCACGACATAGGCGCCATGCTGCGGCACCGTGACCACCGCGATGCTGCCATGCACGCCGGTGATCGAGCCCGACAGGTCGATCGGGGTGCCGGTGCCGTTATACGGGATCGCGACGCCGCTCTTGGGATTCGCCACCGGCGCCGCGGGGGCCACCACCGTGATGCTGACTTGCTTCACGTCCGAAGTGCCGCCCGCACCGCTTGCGGTGTAGGTGAAGCTGTCCGGCCCGATATAGCCCGCCGTCGGGGTATAGGTCACCATGTCGCCGGCGATGCTGGTCGTGCCGTGCTGCACATTGACGGCGATCGCGATGCTGGTGTGCGGGCCGCCCGCGGAGACTGCGCTCGACAGGTCGATCGGGGTAGCGGTGTTATAGGGTACCGTCGCGCTGACGTCCGCCGAGCTCGGCCGCGCGATGAAGGTGTAGCTGTACGGGCTCGCGCTGGTCTGGCCGTTGACGCCGACCGTGACGGGCTGCGCGCCCGTGCCGGCGGCCGGCGCAGTGACGGTGAGCGACGTCGCGCTCGCCGCGGTGACCGTGCCGGTCCCCGCCGTCCCGAAGGTCACTATGTTGTTGCCCGGCGTCGTGCTGAAGCCGGTACCCGAGACGGTCACCACCTGGCTGACCGGGCCCGAATTGGGCGAGAGCCCCGTGACCGTCGGCACCACTGCAAAGGCATTGCTCGGCGCTGCCGGCGTGGTCGGATAGCCGCTGGGCGTGAAGGCGCCGAGCACCAGGCCCGAGGACGAGCCCGCCGTCACGCCGGCATAGGTGAGCGTGATCGTGCAGCCGCTCGACGGGATGGCGAAGTTGCCGAACTGATAGTTCGCCCCCGCATCCGATCCGGTGGCCCCGCAGCTGCCGCCCGGCGCGCCGCTCACGCGGCTCAGCAGCGCGGAACCGGCAAGCAGCGGCGCGACGTCCGGCGTGGCCGAGGCATTGGGATTGGCGAAGGTGATCGTCAGCGTGCCGTTCGCCCCGACGCCGAGCGAGGTCGGCGAGAAGCTGAGCGAGGCCGTGACGGTCTGCGCCGCGCCGACCGTGATGCTCTGCTGCACCTGGGGCGCCGGGTTCCAATTGGTGTCGCCGGCCTGGTTGGCGTTGATGATGCACGTGCCGGTGGCGATGAAGGTCACCGTGTTGCCCGTCAGGGTGCAGACGCCGGTCGTGGTCGAGCTCAGGCTCACGCCCAGCAGCGAGCTGGCGCTCGCGGTCACGGCATAGGCCGGACTGCCCACCGTCGCGCCGGCCGGCGCGGTCGAGGTGAAGCTGATCGTCTGGTTGCCCTTGGCGATCGTGACCGTGGTGACCGGAGTTGTCGCGGTCACCGCCGGTCCCTGGCTGTCGGAGACCTGGACGATATAGCTGAAGCTGCCCGCCACCGTCGGCGTGCCCGAGACGGTGCCCGTCGCCGAATTG
>ERZ781398.2398-NODE-2398-length-15985-cov-3.913183_pt1 | contig 15985 bp, 4 predicted proteins | sample MGYA00433077_ERZ781398 | MGnify/ENA primary metagenome ERZ781398 (study PRJEB29847, sample SAMN06458254) | wastewater metagenome | isolation source: Wastewater bioreactor | place: South Africa: Cape Town | study: EMG produced TPA metagenomics assembly of the... | reverse complement strand
TCATTGTCTCAGTGGTTTTCTTTGCTATTGCTAAACTAACGTTTTCTTCGACTTTTCGTTTAAAATTATTCAAAGTTTTGAAATTCTGATTTGTTGATGTAATCGGTACGTTTGTCAATGGAGCAGGCGTAACCATAATCCTACTATTTCAAACAAAGTTTGTCAGTAGTTTTGTTATTTTTTCTTTTCTAGATCTCCTTTTTTTAACAAACAAAAATCGGCCTTTCTAATTCTTTTATTCGTTTTCAAAGTCTTTTTTTTATTAATATCAGAATAATTTTGTTGAAAGATCAGGAAGCACTAAAACAACAAAGAGAAAACAATTATTTACTAAATGATATTTTTCAAGAAAATCTTTTCATACGAAATAAATAAATAAATAAACAGCCAAAAACTGGAACGGACACTGATCAATTAATAGTTTTCTTTTTAGATATCTACAACGAGAGAATAGATGGTTGTTATTGACGTCAATCGTGAGAAAAGCTTTGTTTTAATACGCCTTTTTTTGTTTGTTGAGAGAACTTGACACTTTTAAACAGTATCTATGCAAACGAAGAGTAACGTTCGTTTTTCTTTTCGAATCTTTGAGCACACGTAATAGATTTTAGTCAATTTTCGTCTCTTTTTTAACAATCAAATAAACAGTATCTCGACGTTCGAGAAAACTCATGAAAAGAATAGTTCTCTTGTATTATTTATATGAGTCTTTATGACTAAGTGGGTCTTTCACAAGTGCTATGACTCAATATGACGTCATAAGTTCTTTTTGTATCTGATGCAATTTTTTAGATTGCGAAAAAAAGATATTTAGTTGCGAAATTACACGATGAGCGAATAGTTTCGATGGATTTGATCTGTTTTTTTCTTGACGTTAAAACCTAAAATAAAAAACAGGAACATTCTTTTTTTTTGAACTTAAGAATTTTCTTATAAATAAATCTCATTACTAAAACAGATTTGTCGAAAAAAAAACGAAGATTTTTTAAAACCTTGCACTCTCATAAACAAAAGAAAAAAACAAAACAGCAACCGATACTCACCTCTCATCCTTCACAAATAAAAACATACATCATCAACTGACTGACTGAAGTATTGTTGTGTCATTGGATACTTTCCCAATGACGTGTTTATTTATAATTAAATATTTGAAAACGACAATCATTCTTTCTCTTTTCGAAAAAGAAAACAAATTTTTATTCTCGATCATAGTTTTTGCTCAGTTACATATTCAGTCTTAACAAACTGCATAGGAATGCTACATACTTATCTGACTCATCATCATACATCATCGACCAATCATCGACTAGCAAAGTCTATTTATATACACTTGTCAAAAAAAACGACATAAGACGGCTTTAAACATTCGCTTTTTTTATTATCACTTAAGTGCATCAGTTGATCACGAGTATATTTTCTTTCGAAGTTTGTCTACTAGTAATTGTATTTAATTAATCGTCAAATAGATTTATTTTCGAGGTAATTTTATGCATAAATGATTTTTCTCTCTCTCTCTCTCTCTCTCTTGCGATATTTTAAGACGAGAAAAACAATGTATGTGCATCTACTCTTTTTTTTTCTCTCTCTCTCTCTCTCTCTCGCGTGGCATTACATTCCTTGTCAGTTGCTCTCACCTTCGTATTTTATTTTCATGCATGCTGTCTTCTGCATTATATTAACTGATTAGCACTTCAGTCCGTCTCTCTCCTTCTTTCTTTTTCTTCTTTCGGTCGAGTGTGAATGCATTCTGGCGTATGTCACTCGACAAGAATAATCATCAAGAGAAACATAACTTATGTCAACAATTCATCAAAATGAACGTTCACAGCATCCCATTTATAGATCTAATCGTATTATGTTTAAGATAGAATTTTCACAGTTCAATTTCATTACACCTTTAGAATATATGAATAAACGTCTGCAGACGAATATAATACGCACTTTTGTTCTGCTTCTCATGGGTCAATCAGAATAGGGCGGGAGAGAGAAAAAGTTCATTTTAGTTTTAATAATAATATCGATTTGTATTCATTGACATGAATATGTATATGTCGATCGATGCAATGAAAGTGACACTTGAGAAGTTCGGCAAGCTCACCAACTGACTGACTTGATTAAATCAAAATAGAGTAACGAACACACACACACACACACACACACACACATTTAAATATATATTACAGATCGAAAGAGTGAATAAATACGGACATGTATATAAATGATGACAATTGCTTGTATTGTTACTGTATACACACACATATGTGTGTGTGTGTGCTAAGTAAACAAAAACGAGAGAAAACGAGAGATAGAGAGAAAGAGAAGAACAAAAAAAGGAAAAGTAGTTGAACAGGCTGCTCAATCCGGTTAACATTTCATCTCTTTGTGTATTCACGTATATACACCATCTCATCATCTTCTTTTGCATGCACGCATGATTCTATTTGCTTTTAACAGTAGTAATAGAATGAAGATTGACATGAGAAAGCAGTCGAGCGCTCGTGCGTGTATAGATATAGTCTCATTCACTTTTCTTACTAGCCATAGATTCGCACCACTACATCGTTTAACTCGTTTTTTTCTCTCTTTTTCTATTGTCAATCATCATCGTAGCGTGGCATTGTGCTCTCCTTTACTTCCTACTAAAGCCATCATCATCAATCTTAACTCGTTTCCGTTTCTCTTCTTCGGTTCATTCAGTCATTTATAGTTTTGATGAACAAAAAATAGTAACAACAATGCAGTAGGAAATAAAGCGAGAGAGAGAGAGAAGTCAGAAAATTCGTAGCCTCTAGACAATGTTTGCACGTCATCGACGACACTCATTTCTTTCCTTCTTTTCCTCGGCATACTCTTCTTCACCTTTTTCTTTCTTTAGTTCCTCTCCGTAGATTTATATATTTGATTCTCAAGTGATTACATACCTTGACTCGATCAGTTAGAAACGAATATCTTTATATGGACAAACACATATACAAACTATGACAATCTACGATAGGCATCTCATCGTTTTCGTGTTGTTGTTTTTTTTTGCTTTTTCGTTTTTTTTCGCCTCATCGTGTCGATGTCTATTTACATGAAGATTGATGTACATGCATATATAGATATGTATATCTACACACATTTATATTGATTAGAGTTTGTGCTTGTTGAAAGCATGAGATGAGATGAGAGAGAGAGAATTTTCTTGTTATTGTTATTACTTCTTGATTCGTTTTCTTTTTTTTCTTATCATTAACAAATGGAGAGAACAGACGATTTCCTAATGACATGATTGATCAAAAGCCACCTAGTTTCTAATCGAATAGTACTTGACATAATTAAATCGCAGTTGTATCTATCGCCGAATGAAAACCATATGTCAAATAGAATAATGATGTATGAAAGAAACTTATTTGTCGATATATAATCGAATTTTTAACTTGATCATCGTCTCCAATTTCTCATTTTTTCTTTTCATAGATTCTTCTTCTTCTTTTCTCGAACATGCTAATCGTTCTCAACTATTAACGCATACACGTCTATTTATATACGATTTTGAGTCAAAAAGAATTAGTTTAAATAGGCACGTCTTCTTCATTGTCATCCTATATTCTATTATTGATGTGTATTGTCCTTTGGGGAGGTATAGACATGCAAAACCGAACATAGCTTTTGATCTTGGATGATAGATGCATTACACTAGCCTTTGTCCACATTTATTCGGCTTGTCGCTTGCTTTCGAACTCGCGATCGTGATTAATTAAGTATCCTTTTCTCTTTCTCTCCCTCCCTCTTTTTTCATTCTTCATCTCGATGTCCATTCATCGATCTATCTGTATCTCTCATCATGTGTGTAAATTGGACACTTGTATTCGAGAGGGAAAAGAGAAACGCATTCCCTTTAGACATTGTCGACGACGCCTAGTATGTTTTTCCTTTCCTGTGCATATGTGTAACCTTATCATTCGACGGCAGGCAATTCTAACACCAGTAACAGGCAAAGGCAGTCACTGCCGACAAAGCAGCCGCGTCAGGTCACGAAAATGACGATTGTGTATCGTCCTCCGATGTGACGCGTTTCTACTTTTTTTTGTTGTTATTATTTCTAATCGACGACCAATATACACATTCAATACATATTCGTCGTCGTTCAAACACATTGTTCTCGTTTAATTCCACGTGCTGTGCTCGTAGTCAATTCTTTTTTTTTTCATTTCGAAAGCGATAATCATTCTTCTGATCAAATTTTGAAAAGAGTTTGTCAAGTGTTGAATGTCTCCCTATTGGATAATTTGCTGACTTGAAATGTTTTCTATTTATTTTTCTTACTCGATTTTAGACTATTACATACATCATGGCAACATGCCGATCGTCGTCATCATTATATTTGTTTAATTTCACTTGGTAGTATTCGGCAAAGACGAGAGAAAAGAAAAAGCGAATCACAACAACAACAACAACGGTGGTAGTACAAAAAAAAACGCGACATATTCATTTATACATCTCCTGTAGAAATTTATTCACTTCTTATCCATTAATTTCATTTCGTTTTCTTTGTCGTCCTCTCTCTCGCTCGTTTTCTTATTCTTTTGTTACATATAAATTGTCTATATTGGCCGGTACTCTGTGAATGTTGACATTGTCAGTTGTTGTTTCTGTTGTTTTTTCATTTTTCACTTGTTCTTAATTCAACATCGCCATCGTGCGCATCTAAATAGTTAAAGCCATCAAAATTCATTCACATACGAATCTCAAACTTGGTAGTAGCAGTTTGCAACAGTCGTTTAATCATTCATCGAAATTACACGACGATAATTTCAATCAATTCAATAGTAGTAAAAAGAAGAAGAAGACACACAGCGGAACCATTGGTTCCGGTTCGAATCATCATCTTGGCAATTTAAATACAAGTGGACACGAGAAATCATCGGCAAACATGTTTCAAGGACGTAGTGGACCGCAAGGTTCATCTCAAGCTGAATTCAGTGTCGGAGATTATTGCGAACGATTAAGGAAAGAATTCAATGCTCTACAACAACAGTGTCAAAGGTAGAAAACAAGCAATAAAAATCACCTTTTAAAGAATTAACAACATTTGGTTTTTAGTTTAAAATTTGATTGCGAAAAATTAGCACAAGAAAAGGTCGAAGTTCATCGTCAATATGTGATGGTAAAATAGATTTTCTTCGATCGAAATTCAAATGAGTTTTGTTTTGTGTAATTGTAGTATTATGAAATGTCCTATGGATTGAATGTTGAAATGCAACGACAATCGGAATTAGCTAAACGATATCTTGCGATTTGTCATCAAATAGTTCCCTGTCTTTCTCAAGATGTAAAATAGAAATTGAATTTTAAATAAACGAAAATATGATTTGTTTAGCAACAAAATCAAGTGGCAGCAACACTCGATCGTGCCAAACAGGTCACTGTTGCCGAACTCAATGCAATTATCGGCGTATGTCTCAATAATTTTCATCAGAAAAAATCTATTTTTATCCGCGTCTGTTCTTCTTCAGCAACAAATGCATGCGCAAGGTGCAGGCGGAGCGTTCCCTCATGGACACGGTCAAGCTCCTCATTTAGCAGCGCTAACTGCTGCACATGCAGCATCACCATTCGGTTTACCAGGCGCTGGCGGACTTCCACCAGGTCTTCTTGCTTTACAAGGCGTTGCAGCAGCTGCCCAACAAGCGTTTTTGAAAGATGAAAAAGGTATTTTTGTTGAATTAGTTCGGTGTTTTATTGGAATATTTTTGCGTTAGATAATCTCGAACGTGCTGAGAAAGCGGCAGCTGTGGCTGCAGCAGCCGCCGCAGCAGCAGCAGCATCGCAAAAGGTAGGCTGTTCATTAAATTTCGATTAGAAATTAACGAAGAATATTTCTCTACAGCGAAGTGCGAATTCTCCTCATCAAATCAATGATAAATATCGTGGACATAGTCGATCACCATTCGATACTCATGAATCGAAAAAACTCAAACGTGATGAGGTACGAAAGATTTTTTTGTTTCTGAAGAGAAAAAAACACGATGATTTCGGTGTTTATAGGATAGTGATGATGATAAAAGTGAAGGTGATTTAGTTGTCGATGATTCGAATGAAGTAAATAATGAAGTTTTGCACAAAAACAAAAAAAGATAATATGAATCGTGTTTCATAGAACGATCGAGTATTGACAAATGGTTCTCGTTCGCCGCATGAAAATGGCGATGGTTCGAAACAAAGTTCATCATCACGGCATAAACAATCTCATCAAGAAGACAATAGTCGAAGTCCACATAGTGACAATGGTTCTACTCGTAGTACTCCTTCGCAGAAGGTAAATCGAAATGACAAACAAATAAAAGTATCAATCGATTTCGTTCGTTCGTTCGTTCGTTGTAGGGTAGTGAAAAAAGTGGCTCCGCACCAATAACAACAGCAACGAACCTGTCGATGAGTGGCGCCGGTGGAAATTCAACGAACAAATCAAGCTCGCGTAGTAGCAGCAGCACCAGTGGTGTTCGTCATTCGCCTAAACTCCCTCGTATGTCATCACGTCCTCCTTTTGCCGAATCTGTTTCTTAATAAAAATGATCAGTGTGTGTGTGTATTCAGCAGCTACTATGTTCGGTCCATATGGCGCATTCATGCCGGAAAATTTCGCTGCCTTCGCTGCCGGTCTCAATAATCCTGCATCTGTTCTCAACGCTGCATTTCCTCCTCATAATTCCAATCCGTCGAGTCATCTTTCTCCACGTTCACTTCATCCAACCGCAGCTCTCAACGATCTCTACTCGTCCATGCGAATTCCTCAAAATCTTCCGCCACCTGTCTCGACCCCAAATCCTCTGCAAACGATAACGTCGACAGTCGCTGCATCGAGCGGAAATCTCGTTGAACGTAATGGTACCAAACAACATTATTCGTTTCATTGCGATTCATCGGATCCCGTCCCACCGGCAACATCATTGCAACCGTTTACATTTCCATCGAATGCATTCAACAGCGATGATTGTCCTCGGCAAACACGAATCCTCAGTAGTCTCATGCACGGCGATGTCGTTTGCGCAGTGACAATCTCCGATCTGAACAAACATATCTATACAGGTGGCAAAGGTTGCGTCAAAATTTGGGATTTAAAAGAAAGTCTACATCATCAAACGAATAATACAAACGGTAGAAGTTCACCGTTGACTATTTCGAAACCGATTGGACAATTCGAATGTTTAGTAAGGAATATTTTTGAGACGAAACTCTCTTTCTCATTTTGTTCGTTTTTTAAGAGTCGAGATGCTTATATACGTTCGGTGAAAGTTTTACCTGACGGTCGAACGTTGATTATCGGTGGTGAAGCATCGAATATATCGATTTGGGATCTGAATTTAACTCCATCGGTCACACCCAACGGTTCAGCATTAGCTCGTGATGGTGGCAATTCGAATTCATCGATATCATCGAATTCGTCGTCGACTTCACCAGTCATTCGAGCTAAAGGCGAACTTCAATCGAAAGCTGCCGCTTGTTACGCATTGGCAATATCATCGGATGGAAAACTCTGTTTTGGTTGCTGTTCCGACGGGAATATTCTCGTTTGGGATATACAAAATCAAAGTCTCGTTCGACAATTCGAAGGTCATACCGATGGCACAAGTTGTATTGATTTAACATCGGACGGGCTACGAATTTGGACAGGTGGTCTCGATAATACAGTTCGTTGTTGGGACGTTCGTGAAGGTCGACAAATTGAACAGATCGAATTCGATTCACAAATATTTTCACTTGGTTATTGTCCTCAAGATGGAGATTATTTAGCTGTTGGGTTAGAACAAAGTTTAATCGATGTTTTAAATGTTTCATCATCGAAACCGGACAAATATCGTTTGACTTTACATGAAAGTTGTGTTTTATCATTGAAATTTGCACGATCAGGCAAATGGTTTGTTTCGACGAGTAAAGACAATCAAATGATCGGATGGAAAACACCTTACGGAGCGAAATTATTCGAAAATAAAGAAGGTTCGTCGGTATTAAGCTGCGATGTTTCTCAAGATGATCGTTTCATCGTGACCGGTTCCGGTGATAAGAAAGCCACGTTATACGAAGTTATTTATGACAAACGAGAATGAGTAGTCTGTATGCACACACGCACACACTGATTAGAAACAAACATATATAAATCATAATTCAAAAAATACCAAACATTTTTTTCTCTTGCATATTATTATCATCAATTTATTCGTTTTTCTTTTCTGTAGATCTTTTCTTCTGTTTTCTTTTTGCTTTCATATACGCGCCTATACAGTGAGTTTCTCTTGTCTCTCTTGTCGCGGGTCAGATAGTTTCAAATTTCATTTTTCTTTTCTTTTCGTGACCAATATATGTATGTATCAAATATTATTTGCCTGTTTGGTTGTTTATTGTATATAAAAACAAAAATAAGAGTCTTTGTTTGTATCGTGCACGTGTAAAAATCACTCTGTTATTTTCCCTGAAAGTTGACGCGTATATAAATGAATTCTTCTCTTTTTTCTCTTTTTTTGCTGTCCTTATTCTTCTTTGTGTTCGTAATTTATCTGTATTCAAGAAAAAAAAACAAAAAATGCAAAAACAAAGAAATATTGTTTAATATTGAAGAATAAAATTTGACAGACTCTGATAGAGAGCGACATCGTATGGAAATGAAAACCGTCTGCTGATATCGATGAATCATGTGGCTCGTTCTCTCCTTAAAAATGTTTGTTTTATTTTCATTTTTGTAAAATTCTTGTATTTTATTATCTTCAAATTTCGACTCAAAGTGAAAGTCAGGTGTTTAGACTTTGCCCATCGAATTGTGAACGACCAAATGAAAAAAAGAACGAAGAAGATAATGAAAAGAAAAAGGCAAATGATATGCAACGAAAGAACGAAAATCCTGAAAGATTGCTCGTTGAATCAACTGAGTAAATAAATAAATAGTTACGTGTCTCAATGACGAAGAATAAACTTTTCGTTTTCTTTTTCATTAAAAAAACAGATACGAATTAAGATAACATTCGTTGTATTTTAGATATAATTCTTTTGCTATTTTACATATCATTTGTTCTTACAAAACACCTCCAAATGGCCGGACGAAAAAAGGTTTTACTTAAAGTGATCATCTTAGGTAGGCAATTCGAGACTTGGCCGTTTTTTTTTGTCTGAATCAACGAAAAATCATTGATAATTTGCAGGTGACAGCGGTGTCGGAAAAACAAGTTTAATGGGACAATTTGTCTCACATAAATTTTCCAACCAATATAAGGCAACTATTGGCGCTGACTTTTTGACTAAAGAAGTTCAAATCGACGATCGTCTTGTTACAATGCAGGTTAGGACAAGAAAATAAACGATCTTTCGAATTCTTTTTTTGTTGCAAATAGATTTGGGATACAGCCGGTCAAGAACGTTTTCAAAGTTTAGGCGTAGCCTTCTATCGTGGCGCCGACTGTTGTGTACTTGTGTATGATGTCACGTCAGCTAGCACATTCAAATCCTTAGATAGTTGGAGAGATGAATTTCTTATCGTATGTTCAATCGAAATTTATTAATTCGATGTTTCTTTTTTCGTTTCTGTAGCAAGCCGGGCCACGTGATCCAGAAAATTTTCCATTTGTTGTACGTTTTTATTGAAGAATTTTATTTAGTAAACTAGTTGAATTTGTTTGTAGGTTATTGGTAACAAAGTTGATCTCGATGGTCGAACGGTTTGTTACGGACAATCGAATTTCTTTCGAAAAATTTGGTTTTGAATTTTGTTTTTTTTAGGTTCAACCGCGAAAAGCCGAAACTTGGTGTAGAGGTAAAATTGTTGCTCGGTTATCGAACAAAATATCGAATATCGATTGTATATTTTAGAAAAAAACAGCATTCCATATTTCGAAACATCAGCTAAAGAAGGAATCAATGTGGAAAAAGCATTCGAAACTGTTGCACGTAATGCATTAGCACGCGAAAGAGATATCGATTCGACACCTGATTTTGCTCAGCCAATTCGAATTCCTGAAAGTGGTCAACCGGAGAAAAACAACAAATGCGCATGTTAATCGAATCCAATCAAGAAATTTTCGTTCATTTTTTTTTATCTTTTTGCGTTTCTTTTTTTTTTACTTCTTCTTGTCATTACATCTATATACATAATGCATAAAAATCGAAAAATTGTCTTATCCTATACTTTGTAATTTCGAAAACCTAGAAAATAACAACAACAATAACAGATTTATATTTTGGTGCTCGATGATTCATTGTAATTTTCTTTTGAGCTTGTATATACATCGCATTTATTCAAAATGTTTTTTGTTTTGCTGTTAAATATTAAATTAAAATCGAATTTATTAGCAATGAAATGTCTGACTGATTTATAGATTTGAGATTTTGTGAAAATTCGTACTGAATTTGCCAAGTAAATAGATGTTACTCATGTGCCTATGAATACGATGGAGAAGAAAAGAGCAACAACAGAGATAACGATTGTCACTTTGCCAACGTAAATTTTTCAAATGGCCGAAACAACAAAACTTATACTACGAGTAATTGTCGTAGGTAGGATATTTTCAGAGAAAGACAAATCGAATTGATTGTATTCAAAGGCAATGCTAATGTTGGAAAAGATCAATTATTACAATATTACGCATCACAACAACAACAACAGCAGCAGACAGACTCAGACACAATGAACTATATAAGTCAAGATTTAGAAATCGATGGTCGATCTGTGACGTTGCAAGTACATTCGAATGTTTAAATAACGAGAAATGGAGTGACATGTTTGTTCAGATTTGGGATACAGCCGGTCAAGGACGTCTTCAAAGTTTAGGAGTTACGTTCTATCGTTGTGCAGATTGTTGTATACTTGTTTACGATGTAACATCAGCGGAGTCATTTAAATCATTAGATCGTTGGAGAGATGAACTTTTGATTGTACGCTAACGTTATTATTCAAACGAAATTTGACTATTTCTCTCTGTTGTAGAAAGCTGACCCAGCTGATCCAGAAAATTACCCATTTGTTGTATGTAGATTGATTGATTCTGACAATATTTCATACGTCATAATCGTTCATAGGTTATCGGAAATAGAATCGAACTTGACAATCGTGTGGTTAAACGTGAAACTGCAGAAAACTGGTGTCGAGGTTGAAAAACAATAAAAAAAAAGAAATCTTTATTCTAAATCGATTTTATTCTTATAGAAAGAGATGATATACCGTATTTCGAAACGCCATCCAACGGAGATAGCAACGTCGAAAAAGCTTTCGAAACAGCTGCACGCAATGCAATCATACGTGAAAAATACAATGCTGTTACTGCAAATTTTCTGAATTCATTTCGACTTACTGATAAAAAGAATTCCGATTCCTCGAATAAATGTTCTTGTTAAACTGAAAAATGATTACGAATTCGTTTTTTTTCTTACAGATTATTTTCAAACATGCGTGTCGTTGCTTTGATTAGGTGAAACAATCAATTGTGTATTTTGAATTTAATTGAAGAATACTTTTGATTTAGCGGTGGAAAAGATAGTACTTATAACATGATTCAATGTGTCCGAAATGGTCACGAAATCGTTGCCTTAGGAAATCTACATCCACGAAAAGATATTGGTTTGAGAAATGCAAAGATTGTTTTTTTTCTCTTTCGATTGTAATTTGTATTTATTCGATAGATGAACTCGATAGTTATATGTATCAGAGTGTTGGACATGAAATCATTGATTTATTTGCTAAAGCAATGGAATTGCCACTCTATCGGGCTGAAATCAAAGGCAATGCGCAAACAACGGAAAAAGACTATGAGCAACCGGTTGATGGTGATGAAGTTGAAGATCTCTATGAACTTCTTTCTCAAATCAAAGTCAATTGAAATGTTTAACTTCGGTTTTTTGCATTAAAAAAAATGTTTTTTTTTGTTCAACCACAGGAAAAACACGATATTGAAGCCGTGTCTGTCGGTGCTATCTTTTCTGAATATCAGAATAATCGTGTAGCAAATATGTAAATTTTCATTTTTTTACTTATTGAATTGCATTTTTTTGTTCTATTGTATAGTTGTCAACGATTGAATCTCAAAGTTCTCGCGTATTTATGGCGACGTGAACAACAAGAATTACTCAGTGAAATGATCGATTCAGGAATGGAAGCTATTCTCATAAAAACAGCTGCTCTTGGTAATAAAAAAGAAATGTAATAAACTATTGAACGAATTCTATGTTTACTCAGGTCTATCTCCAAAAGAACATCTCGGCAAGACTCTTGCAGAAATGCGACCTATATTATTCAAATTGGTTTGTTGAATTTTTGTTGGATGATGAAATTGTAGTTTTTGTTTGCTTTTTGTAGGCAGAAAAATATGGTATTAATGTTTGTGGTGAAGGTGGTGAATTCGAAAGTTTAACATTAGACTGTTGTCTATTTAAACGTCAACGAATTGTTCTGTAAATTGAAAATGATACTGAAATTAAAAACTTCTGATTATATCTGTTTTTAGTGATCAAGTTGAATTGATTGTTAGTTCATCGGATCCAATCGCTCCAGTAGGCTATTTAAAAATCAAAAAAGCTCATCTAGAACTCAAACAACAATCATCATGTATGTTTTTCCTTTGCATTTGTTTCTCCATCTTTCTTTATTTCGATTCACTTTTTGTAGAGCAACCTGACCGACATTTTTTTTGTGATCATCGTATGTTATAAAATAAAATATATATCTTGCTCATAAACATCAAAGAGCTCGAAACTAATGTCACTATTTCTCGTCATCATCATCGATCATTGAAAACAGAATATCGATTCTTTTTGTTTCCTCTAAAGATTCATTTGAATCGATCTACATGTCGGTACTTAACATTTTCTAGATAAATAAAGAGGATGATTAGTTGTTTGAAGGTGTGTTAGAGACACTAGATATTCGTATTGTCATGTCAAAGCCGCTCTCATTTACACATTCGAAAGATAGAACAAAGCACATGCCGATAGACGAAATGATCCGTTCAAGGAGAAGAACAAAAATAGAAATCAGAGACAACAACACGAGCGTGAGATATCACACTTCTTGACAAGCTCAATCATCATGAGAAGGGCGGTACCTTGAATAAATAACAGTTCAAAATGAATCTTATTTCAATACACACAAACGCATAAAAGCGATTGTCAATTGAACTTTTTGATGTGTATTATATCATTTGCATTCAATTTGATTTCATTTGCACGTTTTATAAACATTCGTGAAACCTAATCAAACTCAATATTAAGAAAGTCGAAGTATTGATTTATTGAAAACATATTCTTGTAAGTCAACCAATAAATCGATTCGATCAAATCTCTGACTGTCTTATTATCCAAGCATAAAATGATAAACGACCGATCATTTGCTTCGACTTGTATAATCTTTTTTATCCTCGTAGTCGTCTTTGAGAAAGCATTTCGGTGATGAATACTTTCTTTCCCTTGATCTCTTGTTTCTTTTTTTGTTTGTCGGAAGACACATATCGTTAATCATACGTCGTAGGCGCACGACGGATACGACAGGTAGTGACGAGTATGATAAGTGTGCCTAGTGTTGATAGACGTTGGAAATATCAACGAAGGAAAAAGAAAGACATGTTGCCGCTCGTTTTCGTTGCTTAATGTACTTTAGACGGTAGGTATTTGTATGCTCGTTAGAGATTGCACATCCGATCGAATAAGTGCCAATGAATAATGGCATTCAAAAGAAATAGAAAAGGGAAATTCAAATCGGATGTTGAAACGTTCGCACCGACGTTAATCAAGTGGAAATAGAAGGAGAGGATGCACTTTGAAATTGAGACGACGATGAAATAAAACAATCAAAACCTGGCATACCTAATCCAATCGATTGCTGCCAGTTCACTGAATCGATAGTTTCCTCTTTTTTTTATTCTTATTCGGACCTAGTCGACAACACATCATCCAAAAAAAACCCAATGAGTGAATTTTTTCAGGGTCATCAATATTGAAATGTCATTATCTCAAACTTGAATACCTAGAGTGTTTTTGATTCAAGCGCTTTTCATCATTAGATTGTAATCTTCTTTTCATTCAAGTGTTCACTAATATAGTGGTCAAAATGAAACAAAAAAAAAGAAAGAAATAACGAGAATACTACTACTAGTATTGCTGCTGCTGCTGCTGAGGTTATTGATGATGATGATAATGTGAAAGGGCGAGGGTATGTTTGTGTAGTGCTGTTCACCGTTTTATCTTATGCCGCCTGTCTTGATTGGCCTTCTCCCATTGGGGTCAAAACGAAAGGCGTGATTGGAACCGCCTGTTTCAACAAACGCATACACAAATATAGACAAAAAACAATACGAGAGAATGAAAGGCTAGTTATACAGACAAGTGAGAGTCAAACAAGACGTGTATGTCAGACCTCCTGCTGATCAATGAAGAGAAACCATTGATCTTAATGATTTAACCGACGATGAAAAAAAGAAAACTTTGATTCATGCAGAATAAATAGATAGATAGATAGACAAACTAACTGTGATGATGATGAGGGCCGGGCAAATGAACTAATCAACGAACATCTCTGTTTGACATCAGAACAGCACGTCTACTTTCTTCTACGAGCAAATTGTTTAGAATCTTTCAAGCACGAATGAATTTCCGTTGTTTGTACGAACATTCTTATTTCATTAAGATCGAAGAAAAAAAAAAGAAATGCCGAGCCAATTTTTGTCCTTCATTTTATCTATCTCATCAAAGTAGACAAATAAAATCCCTTGAGTTCTAACCGATCAATCCGATTTTCCACACCTTGACTATGTGCACGCATGCGCATGTACTTTAAATAGCGGAGACAATTGAGAATTTAGGGTGTGGTAAATTCATTTCGTCTTCAAAGACAACGTCCGACATTGAAATAATAATGTGATAATTATGATTAGTTCAAGTATGTACATATTCTTATCGACATACGTACGATACAACTTTCCGTTTTCGCACGTGTTTTGTTTGTACGCACGCATGCATGCTTGAACACCAAAGAACGAGTGATCATGATGATGATGATAATAGGCTTGACTAGAGTGCGCACGTAAGCAATCAAACTCGATCGTAAAGACGATCGGTCTAATTTGAAAATGTATGCTTATGTCTGCATTCACAACATATGTGTCAAATGGATTCTTTTGAAGATCACACCGTCGACCGACCGACCGTCCCCTTTTTTTTCACTTTTAAATGTGACATGCAAGTGACACCACCTAACTGTAACACCGTTGATTTCAGTTGTCCGTTTCATTCTCGTTCACCCCTAATAAATTATTGATTTGTGTGGACGGCACTAGCTCAGTACTCGTTTGTGCGCGATTTCACACTCAATTGCCGATTGTTTATATTTGTTCGTCTTTGAAATCGACTACTCACTAGCACTCATCACATCAAGGAGAAAACTAAGTGAGAAAGAAAATGTAGACGATCGAACACACACACGTTCGTTTGCATATATACTATATGCCTTTCAATCTAATCTGAACATTTTCAATGTATATATGGAAACGAGAAAAGCAAAATAGCTGCCGGCACTTCATATACGTTTGTTTGTGCGTCGCTATTCTCGTTTGAACTTTTCCCTCTTCTCTTTTAAAGTACATTAACGCGCGTCAAAGAAATGGAAAGACAAAGTTTCATGAAAATCTCTTGATTTAACTATTTTAACCTTCTATTTGTACATATAGACTATTCGATAATCTTCTTGTTGTTGACGACGACGACGACTGATTATTTGAATCAATACACACCGGACAATTCAAAGAAAAGGATCGAATCGAGATTAAGTTTTTGTTTCCTTTGATCAACACCGGTCCATTCGATTGCACACGCAGTACTTTTTTTGTTTTCTTCTTCTCCTTTAAATTAAGCGCGTGTTCGAAAGTCGATTACTTTCTTTTCCTGAGAGTTTCTCATTGGTCGATATCGACTTCTATCTACTCAAACGGCCAATACAAATACGATGCAGAGAAAGAGAAAAACGAGAGAAAAA
>ERZ781398.2396-NODE-2396-length-15992-cov-3.799272_pt1 | contig 15992 bp, 16 predicted proteins | sample MGYA00433077_ERZ781398 | MGnify/ENA primary metagenome ERZ781398 (study PRJEB29847, sample SAMN06458254) | wastewater metagenome | isolation source: Wastewater bioreactor | place: South Africa: Cape Town | study: EMG produced TPA metagenomics assembly of the... | reverse complement strand
GACTGAAGAAGAAAAACTCGCGACCTTTAGTTTGTTGATAAACATATAAATGTTTGCATATCTGAAAATCTCGAAATGTTCTCTTATTTGTTATCTTTATCAGTTGAAAATTGACTTTAGAGAATTAAAGTTCTTTTGAGGAAGAAATGCTATTCAATTGTTTGTCATGTAAATTAATTGGTTTATTATGTTTAATCTTCGAGATTTCATGTCAAGGATTGGAAATGGATGAAGGTTATTTGACTGTTAATAATAAAAATTGTAATGGAAGTCGAATTCTAATGAATCCAATCATTTGTGAAGAATGTGATTTAGAAGAAAAAGCTCGTGTTGATTCATATTCGAATGTAACTTTGAAAATTTCGACACAATATGCATATGATTTACAAATTGAGTTGTTGGCTTCGAATGGCTCGTTATATTGTCATTTAAAATCGTATAAATTTGAAAAATATGGAAATTATCTAATTGAAATCAATGAAAATGTGACGAATGAATATTGGTCAGTAATTCAACGAGGTGAAACTAGTTCATATTGGTCTCCAATAATCATTGGTGTTTTAATTTGGCTAATTCTTTTATCATTAGTTGAACTTGGCTATTATTTGAATCGTAAAAAGATTTTTCATCGAATTGCCTCGAAAAAAAGATTCGAAAGTGAAACCATTCCATTAATGGATCATTCATCGAATGAAAATGTCGATGTTAATCATTCAAAAGTGAAATCCAAACGATTTCAATCGTTAGATGCACTTCGAGGACTTGCTCTAATGATAATGATATTTGTTAATTATGGTGGTATGTCTCACATTTCATAGAATTGATTGTATTTTGTTTGCCAATAGGTGGTGGTTATTGGTTTTTTGAACATGCAGGTGAGTTTGTTACGAAAGATGAAATTTTTGATCGGTAAAGTGCAAAGTTATTTAGTATGGAATGGATTGAATTTAGCTGATTTTCCGTTTCCTTGGTTTGTTTGGTTAATTGGTTTTTCAATAGTTCTTTCACAAAAATCATTACGATCAAAACAAATTCGAAAACGAAAAATCTTTCTCAAGATCTGTCAACGGACAGTGATTCTTTTTCTACTTGGTAAAATTGTTCGAATAGAATTTGTTTAATTGAAATCGTTTTGCAATTAAGGATTACCTGACGATGAAGGATTGTTACCTTTAGAACGAATTGAAATTCTCGGTGTTCTTCAACGTTTAGCATTATGTTATTTCTTCACAGCCATCATTGTTCTTTTTATTGGAAATAATAATACTACATCGTCTAGTTCAGATGATAATACTAGTTGGGTGAATGATTTGAAAAAGAGTGTCTTTCGTTATTGGTTACAATGGCTTTGTGTGATATTATTAATGATCATTTGGTTGTTGATAACCTTCTTAGTCAATGCAGATGGTTGTCCAAAAGGTTATTTAGGTCCTGGTGGAAAACATCATCATGGAAAATATGAGAATTGTACAGGAGGTCATTGAAATTCATGTTGAATTGTAAAGATATGTGAATATTGTTTTGTGTTCAGGCGCGGCGAGATATATTGATCACTTGATTTTAACAGATTCTCATATGGGATTTTGTTGGTCATGTCGAGATATTTATGAAACTCATATTTCATTTGAACCTGAAGGTTAGCAAAGAATTGATTTCGAGAACTGAGTTATTAATTAATTGAAAATGAACTTTAGGTAGTTTAGGTGTGCTAACAGGTACTGTTCTTTGTTACCTTGGTGTTCAAACAGCTCATATTTATATTCATATTCAAAATGTTCGTCGTCGATGTATTTCTTGGTTTGTTTTATCAATAATTTGCGGTTCTATTGGATTAATTCTTGCGATTACATGGATTCCAATAAATAAAAATCTTTGGTCTCTTAGTTTTGTGCTCGTTGACGGGAGTGTTGCATTATTGATTTTAACTCTGTTTTATCTAATCAGTGATGTTGGTCAATATTTAACTCTTGCTCCATTTGTTTGGTTGGGAATGAATTCAATAGTTATTTATATGTCACATAAATTATTAAAAACCTGTTTTCCTGTCCAATTTGCTGTTGAACGAACTCATGCGAAACAAATGGCGTTACAAATCTATGGAGTCTTCTTTTGGACATTCATTGCTGCTATGATGTTTTTCAAAAAAGTTTTTATTACAGTTTAATAGAAATCCGTTGATTGTAGGGATAACTTAGTAAATAACAACAGTAGAATTCGCCGCGGTGGCTCAGTCGGTAGAGCGTCAGTCTCATAATCTGAAGGTCGTGAGTTCGATCCTCACCCGGGGCAGATTCCTTTTTTTTGCGTTTCTGTTGACAATATATAGATCGAGCAACATCGTGTCCTGATAAAAGATTTTTCTTTTTTTTTATTTATTTGACTTATTTGAAAAGAAGGAGAGAGCACAATTGTTGAATTTGTTTTTCTTCTTGTAATCATGTAAAACCTGATCATTACACACAAAACCAAAAAAAAAAAACTTGAAAAAGAAAAGAAAAGATAGAAAAGAAAACAAAAGCATAGCATCATCATCATCATCGGATAAACGTCGGCTTTTCTAACGAGATAACATAACAAAACAAGAAGAAAACCATCGCAGAGAATTCGTCATTCAACGGGGGGAAAAGAAATGAAAATATTAAAAATTGAATTATTATTGTTGTTGTTGTTGAGATGCTGTTGCTGAATGACCTCGTTGATATTGAGCAGATTTTTGATAACCATTTGCATTATTATTATTATTATTATGATAATGTCCTCGATGGGCTCCCCCACGATTTCCTTTTTGAATAGAATAAAAATGAAAATGAATAAAAAGAAAAAGAAAAAGAATATGAACATACCTCCTCTATGTCCAGGTCTACCACGGTTTTGATCATTGTATTGTCGTTGATTTCCACCATACGAATTATCATATCGTCCACCTAAATCAATCAATCAATTCGAATGAATAAATCAATAAATTGAAATAAACATACGTGATCCTCCTCCACCTCGTTGTTGGTGATAATGATCTGCTCCTCGTCGATGATAATTTCTCTGATTATGATTATCATTGTGAAATTGTCCAGTTCGTTGAGCACTTCCATTTCCACGTTGACGTTGCCATTGCTCATCGATTTGTTGTTCATCTAAAGTTGATGTCGATGGTTGATCATTGATATCTACAAGAAATATCAATCGATTTTTATATTTCTCACAAATCCAACAATGCAAAGGCATTTACTCGAATTAACAACAGTGATCGTTGGTATAAATTGGCTTGGATCATTGGATTGATCTTGATTTTCATCTTCGAATGGACTATTTGTGTCGATTGGAAAGAAAGTTGTAATTTTCATCACTTGTTCCAAAGGAATAGTTTGAGTTCTCGTATCAAATTGTAATGGATAATCATTGAATATTTGATTTGTTATTGGTGTTTGTTCGATTGGTTGCTGTTCTTGTTCCTCAATCGGTTGAACTTGTGCTTCTTCCTGTTCAATTTCTGTTTGTTGGTCTTGTTGTTGAGTCAAAGGCGTTTGAATTTCTTGTTGTTGTTGTTGTTGTTGTTGTTGTTGTTGCTGTTGTTGTAATTGAACCGCTTGAAAAACTTTGTCCAGTGTTTCTCGGACTTCCTGAGGTGTTTTTCCTGTTAGATTTTTGATGATAGCAGGTGGTGCATTTTGATAGATCGAAAGAACAGTATCAACTGAACGTGTTATCGATTCAGTTGAATTGTCTGTTGGAACTATCGATGATGATAATTGATCTAATAACGTCGATTGGTCAGATTCTAATGACTAAATATCGAACGGGGAAAAAACGTTTCAAAGGAAAAAAGATCGAAAATTGAAAAAATACATTCGGTCGATTTTCGACTAAATATCGAATTTGCGCGTATTGTCGAAGACTTTGAGAAACTAATGAACGTTTTTCTTCGGCGGCTTGTTTCGAAAGACGTTTTTGATTTTTAGCTGACTAAAAAAAAACAAATGAAATGGAAAATTCCGAAATAAACATTGAGAAGCCCAACCTCAGCTTGTATTTTTTTCAATTGTTCATTGAGTTCTTTAAGTACTTCGATTTGTCCAAGTACTTCGGGATATTTTTGCAAAGCTTCTTTTTGATCTTTATTTAGCTCTTTGCCTTTTTTTGCTTCTTCTTCGTAACTTTCTAGTTTTTCTTTTCGTTTTAAAAGATTTCGTTGTTTTTTATCTAAAGCAAGAGTTGCTTGAACCAATGGATCAGCATTTGTTGGGTCTGCTGTTGGTTGTTGTTGTTGTTGTTGTTGAATATCCATAACTGATGGCATTCTCGATGATTGTTCTTGTTGTTTTAGAAAGTGTGAATGATCAAATCAAAAAAAAAATAAAAGAAAATAAATTCTTTTGAAAATGTTTGAGAAAAAAATGACGTCGAACAAACGCAATAAATAATAACGGAGCAAAACATTACATGCATGCATAGTGTCCTTATATTTTCAAGGGGACTAAGGAGGCCAATCCGTAAGGACAAATCGATGGTGGCATCTTTCATTCAATCGATTTTATTTTATCTTTCTCTTTTCTTCATCGAACTTTTTCATTTCATTTATCATTTATTTCGAAAATCGTTTTTTTTTTCATTCGAACATACTTTTGTTTTACAGATGTCCTCATATATCGATACATCTTCGTATTGTTGCACAAATACAGAACAGTTCTCATTGTTCTGTTACCCTAGTTTGACGAAAAAAACAAATGAATTGTTTTCCTCATTATCATTCGCCTTTTCTTTGTAATTAAAATCGAAATAATTAATTGGATTATTCTCAGAAGTGCAAATCCTGTTGTTGAAAAGAAATTGAATGTTTCATTGACTTTATTAAAGTCTTTTGATATTGAAAAGAATGTTTATCATGAATGGAAACGAGAAGAAGAAGAAAGAAAGTCTTTAAAAGACTTTTTTTAATGTCTGAAGTGAAATGGAAGAAATTGCCTGAAGGTAAAGACTACCGTAGTGAAAACATGCAACATTGTAATTGCTTTCTCTCTATGTTATCATGTCATTTCCATACGCGCGTAATACTCGACAAGTTTTAATAAATGAATGGATACTTTCTCTCTCTCTCTGGCAAGGTTTCTACTTTAGTCGAATATCTAATCAACAAATAAAAAAAGAAGAAGCAAAAGAAATAAACCAATATAATTTCAACGGATATAATTATTTCGAACAAAATAAGGATTTCCGTACATATTCTAATTATTCGAAGTCAGTCTTAATCATTGAACATTGGCAACAACAGAGAAAAAAAAGAATCTTTTATCGATGTTGATTATCAATAAAATGTGAAAATAGATTTATTTTGTTGAAGAATAATGAAAACTAATTTTGATTTATTGTAAAAAATGAGTTGGTTAGTTAATAGAACTAGTGATGCTTGTCAATCTTGATTTAGATTGTTTTTTGTTTGAACTGAATCTCTCTCTCTCTCTTGATATTCATTGACTAATCAAAACAATGAGGAAATAGGCGGAGAGAAACAAAAAATGTGTCGAAAAATCTCCTAATCGACAATGACATGATTGAATTCAAAGAGAAACAAAACCAACAAAAGATATTTAGTCTCAACTCAATATCAACACACAAACATTTCGATAATAATTATTCATCAAGATAAAAATAAATTCGCTTCATTCCTTTTTTTTATATTTCCCTCGTTTATATTTGAGCAATATTCATATAATTGATTAATAGACATAGATCACAATAACAACTAAGAAAAAAAAGAAACGTATGTAGATGCTTATTGGTAGATTTTATTAATAATAAAAAAAAGATCCAAAGAAAAAGAAGAACTTGTTTTTTGTTCTCATTCTCTTCTCTCTCTCTCTCTCTTTTGTTGAAAAGCATTTCTTTATTGAATATTATCTCAAAAGAAAAAAAAAAGTAGATTTCAATCTGTAAAGTTAGTTAAGTGTTAATTATAGTTCGACGCGAGTCTTTGCAAAGATTAGGCTTAATGTCAATTGAATAGTTGCTGAACATTTTTTTTTGCTTCATAGAGAAAAATTTGCTTGTTTTTTTAAATTAAAGAATAACATTTTATTAACAAAAAGAAAGAAAATTTTGAGGAATATATATATATACGTATATACCTATATCGAAGTCACTTGACGAAATCAATTAGTTAGAAAATCCTTTTTCTCGCAACGACACAAGAAGAAAAAAAACCTGTTTTCCTCAGGCTGCATGAACACATTATTAAAAAAAAGAAGAAATCTTACTTCTCTCTCTCTCTCTCTTTCTCCTTTTTTCCTTCTTCTCATTCATGATTATGAGTTGAAATCTAATGAATACTAAATCATAAGAACAAATAAATCATCTCGAGTTTTTGTTTTCTGTTTTAGTTCGAATTGAAAATCAAAATCTAATGGAATATATTCTCTATTTAACAAACATCATTCGAAGTGCAACACAACAGATTCTCTATCAAATTAATGGGTAAATATTCAATTGATTTTTTGAGAAAAGCAGAGATTGATATCATCAGGGAAATCAAAAAGAAAAAAGACAAATTTCAATCGTAAAAATTCGATGACTAGACCATATGTCTTTGGTTTCTCTGAACAAAATGATGCATCGTTGTAAAGGTTTCTCTATTTATAAAAGATAATAAAAAGTCATGTTCTTGGAGGATATTCCTCAAAGGACTATTTGATGCGCTGACAGGAAGTCATCTTTCTTTTTTTTTTTCTATTTAAACTTAAAGCAATGAATCTTATTTTGATCAAAGACTAATCCAAATGTTGAACAATGTTTGAGAATTAAGAAACAAAGAAATATTTGTTGTTTGTTTTGTTAAACAGATTGTTTCAGCGTCAGACAGCGGATAATCAATCGGATTACGCTGAATTAGTTGAAGATGGCGATGGATCTGTTCGCGGTCGTTTTCAACATCTTCGAAATACAACATCGAAATATATTCCATCACGTTTTCGATTGATGAATTCGATTCGAACGATGCCCGTTCGATATCAAACCGCATTTTTGAGTTCATTAGGATTTTTGATTTCATTCGGTATTCGTTGTAATATGGGCGTGAGTGTTGTAGCAATGACACATAATGAAACAGAAAAATTTCCAAATGGAACAGTTAAATTAATTAAAGTAGAATTTCGATTGAATTCGAAATTCGATTGAGATTTTTTTGCTTTCGTTGTTTAGCTTGCTCAATTCGATTGGACACCAGGTATCATTGGAATAGTTGATAGTTCTTTCTTTTGGGGATATCTTATTACTCAAGTACCAGGTGGTTATTTAGCTGCTAAATTTCCTGCAAATCAGTAAATATTGAATCGAATATATTCAAATAGAGAAGAAGAAAATCTCGTTGTTTTTTTTTAATTTTCAGTGTTTTTGGATTTGCACTTGGTGTATCTTCGTTTTTAAATTTATTTATTCCGTTTGCTGCCAAGATTCACTATGGTTTCGTAATGATTCTTCGAATTCTTCAAGGACTTGTCGAAGTAATCGAGCAAATTCTTTTGTTTTTCTGTAATAACATCGTTTGACTATTGAAAAGGGCGTTACTTATCCAGCAGCACATGGCATTTGGCGTTGGTGGGCTCCGCCTTTCGAACGAAGTACATTAGCAACTATTTCTTTTACTGGTTGGTTTTTGTTTATTTGAAATCAGATGAAGAAGAGAAAAAAAACCGCAATGAATTGTGTTTTGTAATTGCTAATAGGATCTTATGCAGGTGCAGTTCTTGGAATTCCTCTCTCGGGAATTTTGACCGAATATTTAAATTGGCAAGTGGCGTTTTATTTCTATGGTATCATTGGATTGATTTGGTCGGTTCATTGGTGGCATTTTTCCTATGAACGACCGGCAATTCATCCGAAAATAACCGAAGAAGAACGTGTTTATATCGAAGAAAGTATTGGTGAAGCAAGTTCAATTGCAAATAAAGTAAAAACAACCGCAAGTTCGTTGAGATCTTCAATCGAAATCCGAATTTAGACATGGATAAAACCTCCATGGCGTAGTTTCTTCACGTCGAAACCAGTTTGGGCTATAATCGTAGCTAATTTCTGTCGTTCATGGTCATTTTATTTATTAATCAATTCTCAAGCTGAATATTTTCGCGAAGCACTTGACTATAACGTTGGAAAGGTTCGAGTTCTTTGTTTTTGCCACTCAACAGACAAACAATGAACTCTAATTTCTGTAAATAGGATCCATTTTTGGCAGCATTACCTCACTTGACAATGTCATGTATTGTTCCGTTTGCTGGTAAATTAGCTGATTATTTACGAACAAATTATTTAACAACGACTGTTGTTCGAAAAATCATGAATTGCGGAGGCTTCGGAATGGAAGCTGTTTTTCTTTTGCTTGTTGCCTATGCAAAAAATCCTCGATTAGCTATTGGAGCCTTGACAATTGCCGTTGGTTTCAGTGGTTTTGCTATTTCAGGATTCAATGTCAATCATTTGGATATCGCTCCACGTTATGCAAGTATTCTCATGGGCATTTCGAATGGTGTTGGAACATTAGCTGGCATGTTATGTCCTGTAACAGTCGAATTTCTCACTGAAAATGGAGTAAAAACAGAAAGGAAAAGAAAAGATTTTGTGTTATTTTTGTTTTTTTTTGTTTTGAATAGACTCGTGAAGAATGGGCACATGTATTTTTAATAGCTTCATTAATACATTTTGCTGGAGTTATTTTTTATGGTTTATTTGCATCCGGTGAAAAACAACCATGGGCAGAACCACCTTCAACTAATGAACGTAATCAAAAACGAAATCTAATGCGATTCACTATTTGTTTGTTTTGTTTTGTGGTTTAGAACGTGAGCCAACAACATCGTATGGATCAACAATTACAGATGGTGGCCAACGAGGAGGTTATCAAAGTTCAAATGATCCATTTGCTGGAATGGCAAATGGCAATTATACAAATCTATCAGGTCGATTCAACGAACAAACAGCATCATCATCAATTCCACTTACGATTGAAAATCCGATCTATCGAAATTATCAATAAAAAAAAAACGAGAATCTATATATAAAGATCATAGGCATTTTTCTTTTGACAATCATTGTAGCCCTTTTCTCTTATCCCACATTTTTCTTTCTTTTTTTTTTGTTTTATTTGATTTTTGTTTTGCCGAACATTCTTGATTGACTTTGATTCGATGTCAACAAAAAAAAAGAAAAAGAAAAAGGCGTGATATCAGTAATCGTCAAAAGGATCAACAGTATTGAGCGTAAGTGCTTTGATATGACGAAGAAAAGAATGAAAATAAAATGTACGAGTCTCGTCAAGTGATTATTGAATCGATCTAATAAAATAATATTCACTCGATGGATATTTAAAGTGCTATTTGAGCTCGTTTCTTTTTTTCTTCTCTGCACACCTTTTGACAACAACGACAAACGAGTTGAATGATTGGATTTCAAAGTAAAAAAAACGACGTGTTAGAATTACACATCGAAGGAGAATCAAGAGTTTAGAAAGATTTTTTTTTATTAAGAAAAAAAAACGAACGAATAAAAAAATAAAGTACTTCGAATATTAAAAAAAATATTCGACTTTTTTCTTCGAGTAGAATTGTTTGTCTTGATAAAACGAAGCGAACAAGTCAAATAAGAGAGAAACCAATTCAATCGAATTTTTCATTTTATTAAAAAAGCGTCGAAAGAGAAAGATTCTTATCAATCGACGACACGATGAAAAAAAAAGAAAGAAAAGAAACGAGACTTGAAGTAAATCGAATGTCTCATATCAAATCTTATTGATGTATGAAAACGTTTTTAACAGCTGTATGGCAAATGTATGTCGTGGTAGAAGGTATTTACCTTTCTCTCTCTCTCTATGTGTGTGTGTGTGTGTGTGTGTGTCTTTCTCTTTTTCTGTATGAATAATACAAGTTAAACTTTATGCATTATTAAAAAAGATTTGCCTTTGTGCATGTGTGTGTACTTAGTGGCGGTTCGAATGTGCATTACAATCCAACATAACACTATTATGACAATCGACAGTTTTGTCTTGTTCGTTTGATTAAAATCGAAGTTTGTTGTGTTCGAAAGTAAGTTCGATTTGAAACGAGTTGAGTTGTGTTTTCAATTCGATTAGAGGAAAGTTGACAGCGCGCAGTCGAACTAATCAGAAATCTAAAGAAAGGAAATGAGATGTTTGTCTTTGTTGGAAATTGAATATATGAAAAAGAGAAGAAAGTGTACACTGTTTGATTGAAGACAAAGAATAATTTACTTGAGGTCAAATTCAGGTCAAAAATAAATCCGATTTTCATTTCATCAATCGTTCAGATTGACAGTTTTTCGAAAGACAAGAAGAAAACTCGAGTTTTTTTTTCTTCTTCTGATTAAAACTTTGAAGGTCAACAACAACAAGAAAAAAAACGAAGCGAAATGTCAATGAATTGATTTGATTAGAAAAAGATCAAGAAGAATTTGTCGAGATTAATTTGATCTATTAGAAAAACGAGTCTTTTATTAAATGCAAAGTATCTGCTCCCATTCTCCTCTGAATTCGACTTATTTCTTCTTTCTCGTTGTACATGTGTAAATTATCATTGAAGTTGATATACTTTCATTGACACATATAATGACATTTACTCCCATCATCATTGACCGAGGAGAAGAAGTAGTAGTAGTAGTAGGTGATATGATTTACAATATATCTCGTCAACAAAGAAGAGACATGTCACAGATTCGTTTATGTAAACATTCGTTTGGCCTTGTTCTCTCGGTTTTTTTGTTGCTGTTGTTGTTCGCCGATTAAATTTTTTTCTTTTTATTTTGAGACAAAATCGAATCGTGTTGATCCCTAAGGCAATTGACTCATTGGATTCTCTGAAATGATAGAATGTTATGTTCAGATAGAGTTGATTGTTATGATCAACAACATTTCTTTTCGATAGCCAATAAGCCTTTGGCTAATATAGACATACACTTCTTCATCTTGTTCTCTTTCTTCCGCACCTATTCTTCTCTCTCTCTCTCTCTCTCTTTCTTTTCTTCTTGTGTGTTATTGCTGTTCTCGACTGTCATTTTGTTCGAACCATATGGAAACTCTTTTTCTTCTTCTTCTTCGTTTTTTTTTCTGCAGAGAATAGCCGCACATTTGACAACAATCATTCGAAGAAAGAGGCAAAAGTATTGATCTAATTGACTCTATCATATTTTCACGATCTACTTCTAAAAAAAGAAATGCATAGTTTTTCTCCATATCGAACGAAGAAGAAGAAAAAACACTGTTAATGACATACAGACACATTTATTTACTTCGTTTAACGTGAGACAAATTACTATTTTCTTTTTTTCTGTCTAATTGCAATCATCAAAAAAAAGAAGAAGAAAATAAAAACGGTCGATTATTTTCTGAAGAAATTTTGTCTTCGTTTGCCGAACAAATTGAAAGTAAGTGAGAAAAGTACTTGTGACCTGTCAAAGATATGTTGATTAATCGTGTTGTTATCAAGTAGTTTTCTTCGAATTCGATGGACAAACGAGTTAAACGATGAGATCGAAGTGTAATAACCTTTTCAAATGTGTAAATGTCAGATTAATGTTTTTTTTTCGATTTTCTAGAAATATTTGCTAATGATCGACATCGATCAATTGCTGTCTCTCTTCAAAAAAAAAAGCTGAAAGAGAATCTTTTGTCGAAGATTTTCTTCTGGTGTTAAGTACTATTGACATAGAACAATTGTTGGAAATAATTGTCATATCGACTGCGTATGAGAAAGGCGTTATTTAATTCGTTAGTAAAATATTATCTTTCGATTAATGAAAATAAGTCAATGAAGTAAAACGGAAATGCAATAGGATGAATAATGTCTTCCTTTGGAAAGTGTGCGTACGCATCTATTGATGTTCATTCGTGTCTTTCAACCGGAAGTTTTCTTTTACATTTCAAAATCAAATCCAAACAAAGCAATCGACAAGAATTACAGATAGTTTTTATTGCTTCTACGACCTGTCAAAAATTTTCTTTTTCTTCTTTTCAATGAATCGATGATCATAGAAGTAGCTCGAGTTCAATCATCAATAGTTTTTCGACAAGAAGAAGAAGAAGAATGAAAGAGAGACTGCTATTTCACCTCGTTCTTCTTCTTCTTCTTCTTCTTTTTCTTTTGTAAGAGCGCAGAGGGAATCAAACCGAGAGAGAGGAGAGATGGATGCCTGTCGTGCTTTACAACTGCGGAGATGAAATGAATGAATGAAATGTGCGAAGTGCCTATTAATAGTAAACGAGACTGACGTGTCTCACGTAACCATGAATAGTTAATTTATAAAGACATGAGAACAAAATCGAGGTAAGCACTATTCTTGATTTGTTTCAATGAAATAAAAAAGAAAAATAATTTATTTCTTTTCTCATTTAAATTTGTTAATGACAATATGAAGAAGACGACGACGAAGGCCTTGTTAATTAATTTAGAAATATGTAAAACTGTCAAGCAAAGATAACAATGTCTATATACACATCTTATCTACTTTTCCATAAAAATCAACTTGAGAAAATCGCATCGACAATTCTTGTTCATCGACAGAAGCATTTTTCATGTTCTCGTATGATAGTCACGTTTTATCGATTATCGATTTCTTTTAACAAACCAACCACGTTTTTCTTTTTGAGATTTGTTTAAAAGTAGAACAGCAACAACAATAATAACAAAAAAAAGAAGAAGAAACTAGAGAAGTGTTCGTAAGTAGTACTTCTTCTTCCTTCTTTTTATTTGATAACAATTAAGAAATTAAAACGGTTAAAAACCCATTTCTATTATTTCAGTGCAAGAAAAGTCGCGCAGACATTTCCCAGTGAGGACAAAAAAAAGAGAAAAAAGTACTTTTTTGGGTAGTTGTATGATGAACACACTTTCGAATTAATCTGCATTTTGCATACGAAGACTAAATAGTCGATCGTCATTTGCCGCCATCTAGACATGTCAAATAAAGTAATGTTGATGTTTATTTCTCCGAACTGGTTAAAAAAAAAACGAAGGCGACTTGTTATTATTTTGTTTTATTTGATCATTTACGAGAACAAAACACAATTTCGATGAAATATTTTTCATCATTTCGAATTTGTTTTCTTTCGCAATTGTAGATAAAAAAAAAGAGAAACGAAAAACAGTTGTTTATTTTTGGTTAAAGTCTTCATTCCATCGTCTCGGATCGATTCAATTTCAAAGTTGTTGTTTGTTTGTGAGTCCGGTGTTATTTATTGTATTAAATTCAATTGAAAAACGACAAGATTTTATCGAATTCATAATGGTAAAACGATGTCTGTAACATTTGTCGACGAACAAAAATCGATTTCATTGAAAAAACGTTGGTTGGCTCATCATCACGATGATCAACAACACGTTCACAATGAAAATTCGCCATCGGAAATCGATCGACTCATTCGTCAATATAATTTTCACGATTGGCAAACGACAACAGTTCTCGTTGAACTTCAATCGAACGAATATATTCAAGGCAAAATCCATCAAATCAATTCCAACGGTTGTTTACAAGTTCAATGTTCACAAGACAAATTCATTGATGTCAATGTTTACGAACATTTGTTCGGCATTCTATCGGACAATGCGCCGTCGATTCAAGATCTCGTTCAAGGCAAAGTTGTTCTCTGTAAAAACGGAACGAATTATCAAACAGCATTGATCATCGATAAAACCAAAGAAGGCAAATTTCAAGTTCTCTTTCGAGAACAAAAGCAAACGCTCGGCGTACCGAGACAATCGATTCGATTGTTTTTACCACCGTGGCATGACGGTGAAAACTATTCGTTTGTTTGTCAATTTTATTTATTCGACTTTTTTTCTTCTTGTTTAGAAATTCCAATCGATTGGAATGCGGCGTTTTATCAAGCAAATTTATTTACTTTCAATGGTAAAGTAAATTCTTGTGAATTGAAAGTTGAACTCGATTCGAGTTCGTCGTCGATCGAAAAAGTTTATCACAAAGGCGATGTAATTCAATCGGATTCGCACATTCGAAAGAAATTCAACGGGAAACAATGGCGACGACTTTGTGCCGTTGAAAATTGTTCGAAAGAATCTCAAAAATACGGTTTCTGCTCTCGACATTTATCGCTACGAGAAAAAGAAGAAAATTCAGTGAAAATCTCATCTCGAACGTCATCGCCAATTGTCAATTCCGATCAAAATTTCACAAAAACCGGCAAAGATAAATCAACACGTCGGCCAATGAACTCGTTTATGTTGTTTTCTCAAGAAGAACGAGCCAAAATTCATCTCGAAAATCCTCATCGAGACAATCGAAATGTTTCGAAGATCCTCGGCGAGAAATGGTATTCGCTTTCGCCCGATCAACAACAACAATACAAACAACGTGCCAAACAATTAAACGATCTCAACAAAGAACAACTCAGACGTTCAGTTCGTTTGCAATCGAACAACAAATCGTCGTCGTCGCCCGTCAACGATCCTCTTCAAGCGTTCGCACAAATCTGTACAAAAATGCCGAAATTAACCGAACGATTTTCGCCAATAGTGAAAGCCTCGGTCGAAGATAATTCAACGCTGACAAATGTGATCACACCGGTTCCGATTCACGCCAATCAACTCGTTCATCAACAAGATTGTTTAGAAACTACCGAGCCAACAGTTTTTTCCGAAAGTGAAACATGTCGAACGATTGTTTCGATGTTAATTCATCAACGAAAAGCGAATTTTGATCTCGAACAACAATTAAAACATTTACAATCAACGTTAAAACCAATTTCACTGAGTAAATTTCATCTCATCAACTGTCTGTTCTCACTGATAATTTGCTTTTTTAGCATCTTTATCCTCGGCAAGTACGTCAACAGGTTATTCGAGTGGCTCGTCAATCGATGGGGGCAGTACGATTGTATCGGCATTTAGTTCGCGTTCGAATAGTTCGCTGTCCGAACGAAGTAAAACATCACCGATTTCATTTAAACCAATTCTACCGATAAAACATCAAATTCCAATTGATGACGAACAGTTCGATTCACAGAAATCGTTTAAACGAAGGAAAATTTCCTCGTCGTATCAAGTTCGTTGATTTGACAATGAAAAAGTGTCTTGATTTGTTTTGTTTTGATTTGAAAAGGATAATCAAGGGCCAACAACTCGATCTCGCAGTATTAGTGAACGAGAAGAAACAGCCGATGTTTGTCCAATGGTAACAAGGAAACGAAAAGCATCGATTGTTTCCGAACAGAATCAGTCAACAGCAGAAATCAAACGACCAACAATCGATTATATCAAACAATTAGATGGTCTCTTTGCATTTTCAAATTTCGAACAATTTTTTATTGATTTCTGTTGTTTTAGAAATGAAAAATCAATATATAAAATCGAATTCAAATCGTCATACATCCAACGAATTCAATTCCAAAAGTCAATTAGCATCGAGATTAAAAGTCATCGAATTTCTTAAAAATCAACTTTATCCAACAGGTGAATTTGATTTTTTTTCTTCTTTCATTGAATAAGTAAAGTCATTTTTATTGAAGATCTTTCAATATCATCATTTCAATTATCAAATGGAGATTTATTTCCCAATCGTCGTATTCTAAATCAACGTATTCGAGAAATTCGTCAAAAATTAATGAGTCATTTCAAACAAGACAATAGTTCATCCTAAAAAAATCGATTATTTTTACTTGATGTTGTGCCATACATATGTTGTGGTAGTCTTAGTCTCTTCAAATTATCCCGCTAAGGAATGATGTCTTCGTCTTCTTCTTCTTCTTCTTACTTTTCTTTTTCTTCGTTTTCTTTTCTTCTCTTTCTAGTCCATGTTCTTTCGTTTTTCTTTAGACAAAAACAAAACCCAGAAAACTCTATGTGTGTTTCTCTCTTTCTCTCTCTTTAGGTACAATTTATTGCTTTTCTTTTTCTTTTCATTTGATTTTTTTTTCGTGGAATTCTATCATTATAAAAAAAAGACTCGTTAATCAACGTGTCTCTAAAATAAAACAAATAAACAAAATG
>ERZ781398.2393-NODE-2393-length-16004-cov-4.375071_pt1 | contig 16004 bp, 19 predicted proteins | sample MGYA00433077_ERZ781398 | MGnify/ENA primary metagenome ERZ781398 (study PRJEB29847, sample SAMN06458254) | wastewater metagenome | isolation source: Wastewater bioreactor | place: South Africa: Cape Town | study: EMG produced TPA metagenomics assembly of the... | reverse complement strand
TTCGTTTGCTTTTTGTTGTTTATTTATGTTAGGTGTGAATACTATCTCAAGATAGCTCGAGCATAATTTTGTACCTACAATACGTATGACAACCCAATTGTCCTTTCAGGCTCCGTTCTTTTCTTTCGAAAAAAAAATACCGACTGCGCAATTGATACGCGTAGCTGGATGATGAAACGCTCGCTCTTGCGTTCTTGTCATCTGTTTTACGACGTAGTTATCTGCGTAGTACTATCGTACAAGTTACTGGTTAATCATTGTTTATCGGTATTAGTTCTTTCTCTCTATCTATTCGATATAAACAAAGTCAAGCCGAAAAGCACGTGCTTCGACTACGTTTTTACATCTTTCAATATTCTTTGTACATATATCTTCTTCTCACGCGCACAGATAGAATAGTCTTGTGACATTACATTATGATAGCAAAGGCACACAAAAAAAAAGAAGAAACGAGGCGACGAGGAGTAGAAAGAAAATGGTTGAGTGTGGGCAAATACACCCGGGTAAAGAGAAAAGAACGAGCAAAAGAAAAAGGCGAACGAATGAGAGAACGAGAGAGAGAGAGAAAAAGAAAAAAAACAGAGAACGTTATGTGTGCAAGCGATTGCTCCCCTATAAATAGCAAGCCAACTGGTCTATTTAAACTATATTTCTTCCCCGTGCGCGTAAGCGGCGACTAACGAAAGTGTGTGAGTGTTGTGAGTGAGTGAAAAATCATCGATTTGTTATCGGAAATTATTGGATGGGACTAAATCTATTCAAGAATTCGTTATAAAAAAGAAAAAAAAAGAAAACTCTTTCATTTATTCTTATTATTTGAATTCTCAGACAAACAACATCAATATGGATGCTATGTTCAATTTCGTAAGTGAAAAAAACATTTCAATGAAATTTCTATTTCGAAATCGAATTTATACAAATAGAGCGAAGAAGAATTGAATACGGGAGCTGTTCATTCATCGGCAAATAGTAGTCCATCATCGTCGACAATCTTAACGGAAAATATCGAACGATCGCAAATAAAACGACCGTCGACATTAAAAGTTTCGAAGCCAACAGGTAGATTAGTTTTGATAAGAGATAATCAAGAATATTTTGACCTCATTTCGTTTGTTTGTAAATAGAAATTATTCTACGTGATACGACGAATGCAGATTCGAAATCGGAAAGTTCACCAACGCATAGCATTACAAAACGACAACATAAGAAAAAGAAACGTCGAACGGCTGATTCCTATTCGGATATATCATTCAATGATAAATATAAATTAACTGAAGAACTACTCGGCACCGGTGCTCACGGGTATGACATTTCGAAATCGAATTCCTTCGATAGAATCAACTATTTTCGTTTTTGATTTCTAGAGTTGTTAAAACATGTCGCGATCGATTGACAAAACAAGAATATGCAGTTAAGGTATGTTGATTGAACTCGAGTGTTATCATTTTTCTATACACACACACACATACATAAATATATGCACTTACGAGAGTATGTTCTCTTACCCTCGACTACGTGCTATTTGCAGAACGGTCAAAGAGTATTGCGCACATCGAATAAACGAGCCCGGATGCGAACCTATTTGTGACATATGAAGAGAAAGAAAGAAAGAAAGAAAAAGAATCGATGGGGAGAGAACATTCTCGATAGAAGAAGAAAAAGAAAAAGAATTTTTTTTTAAATGTTTGTTTTCATTTAGATAATTAGTAAAGCACGTCATCCAAATCGAACGCGTGTATTCAAAGAAATAGATATTTATTATCATTGTCGTGGTTGTGAAAATATTCTAAGCATTATTGATTTTCTCGAAGATGATGATTATTTTTATCTTGTCTTTCAAAAAATGGAAGGCGGTATGTATAACAAAGCGAGAGAGAAATATTCATTAATATTTCATGGAAATTTTTTTTTTCTTCAAGGCCCATTACTCAATCATATAATGAAACGTGGTCGATTAACAGAACGTGAGGCTAGTTTGATCGTACGTGATATTGCTAATGGTCTGAATTTTCTTCATTCGAAAGGCATGTCACATAGGTTCGTATTGACAATAGGAAATTCGAACGAATCCAAACGACTTCTTATTTATTTTTTCTAGAGATTTAAAACCAGAAAATATCCTAGTTGAACGTGCGGATTCGTTAATACCGATAAAATTATGTGATTTTGATTTGGGTTCGGCTATACGTCTTAATAGTAATAAAACAACACCAATATCGACACCAGAATTATCGACACCAGTCGGTTCAGTTGAATTTATGGCTCCTGAAGTAGTCGATGCTTGGACAAGTCTCGAAGGTTCATTACAAATGTACGATAAACGTTGTGATTTATGGTCACTCGGTGTAATTATCTATATAATGTTATCAGGTTATCCACCATTTTATGGTTCATGCGGACATACTTGCGGTTGGACACGTGGTGAAGAATGTGAACAATGTCAAAGTCTTCTATTTGAACGTATACAAGATGGTGAATTCGATTTTCCTGATAAAGATTGGGAATATATATCCGATGGTGCCAAAGATTTAATAAAACGTTTACTTGTTCGTGATGCATCATTACGTTTAACAGCCGCCGAAGTTCTTCAACATTCATGGGTGAAAAATAGCGAACAGCTCGATGATAAACGACCATTGAATACACCTGACTTGTTACAACGTCATGATAGTATACGTCGTTTAGAATCGTTTACCAAGGATGCATTGAGTATAACGAAAATGATTGAAGAACGTAAGCGTATGGAACGTTATCGTTCGCATAGTCGAGAAAGTTCGGCTCAACGTAGTCGAACACCATCGCATGATGATGCGGACGATGACGATGAAGATTATAATGAACATGATAGTAGTGTAAATAAACGACGAATAAAGAAAAAGAAAAAACCACAACAGCAACAACAGCAACAGCAGCAACAACAGGATAATAATCAAACGAGTCAAGATGAAGAAGATAGTGAAAATCAAATATTCGATAGTATACGACGAAGATTATCTAGTGCAACAATGACATCAGGTGATGAGGATATCAATGGCGATGATTATTTAGCTTGCAGTTTTAAAACAGTTATACATCGACCAAGAGCGCATTTTTATATACCAACAACAGATAATCTACCAGCACCAGCACCGCCACCAACGTTACCTCCGCCATCGACATCAGTTATTGCTTTAACACCATCGCCATTAATGTCGGCGCCTGTAATACCTGTTCTCGTTGTTCCATCATCACCAGTGCCGGGACCATCGCTACCTGTCAATCTACCAATACATCATCGAGCTCATACAGATACAGATCTTGTCTATTACAATCAACAAATGACTCAACCAATGTTCTATAGGCCACATTGGTATCCACCTATACCACCAGATTTTATCTATGTTTCTTCATCGCCAGCAGTCGCAGGACCAGGATCAGCGACTGCACCACCGCCATTTATTATGCAAGAGGTACCATGTCGCCGTTCATCGGCAGATTGTCGTCGAACGGCAAATAATGTCAATGAACCTCATGTTATTCAACCGGAAAGGGTTTGGTAAAGATATGTAAAAGCCAAAAAAAAGGAAATAATTAAAAAGTGTTCTTGTTTTTTTTTCTTTTCTTTTGATTATTTGTTTTACTTTTATACATTTTTTTGTGCCTTTTTGGTGTTTTCTTTTTTTTTCTCTTCTTTTCATATACTTCCCGTATCAATCCTTCGATCAGAAGAACATCAATAGGATAGATCGTTTTTCGTACCCAGTGATTTCGATCTGACACATAATGGATTATGTCTTTTTTCTGTTCTTCCCTCTTCTCTTCAGTATTCGTTTCTTCTTTCTTCTCTTGTTAACATCAGGGTTCGTCGTGATGCGATTCAAACAATGAAGAGATTCGAATTATAAACAACAAAATGGAATTCAAAACAACAACAATTCACAATTCAAGCCGTTAAGTCTCGAATTGTGTTTTCGTTTGTGTTTATATGATCGTCTCTTTATTGACGCTCCGACAAAAATTTTGTTATAGTCTGTCTATTGTTTATTACATTTTTTTTCTCTCTCTCGCTCTCTCTATCTATCTTTTCTTGTTGTTGCTGTTGTTGTTGTTTTTCTTTCTCGATGTTCCATTTGTAAATAATATACATATACATACAAACGCATACACACTTGTTTCTTCTTTTCGCCTCTCTGTTCGCGTGCCATTTCATCATATTCTTTCTTGTTTGCTCGTATATCATTAAATGTAGCCATCGAGCAAGTTTAAGGCAACGAATACCTTTTCTTGTTTCTTTCTTTCTTCCTTTTCATTCATTCATTCATTATGTATATAGTTATATGTATGTAATCTCCTTGATTTGCGAAGCATAACACAAAAAACTTTTCTCTTCTCTTTGTGAACATAGATATTCAACAAACTCATTTTGCTCTCTTCTTTGAATTTTTCATCTATACCGGTCTTAAATTCTTGTATTTTCTAAGAGTGTCTCAGATGAAATTCAAACGAGAAATGAGTCAATCAATGGCGGCATAACACATGTCTTTTCTTTCTTGTGCGCAATGATGACCAAAGGCCATGTTTGGTGTTCTTTATGTTTGTGTGATTTCTCTTTTTTTTTTCTGTGTTTCTTGTGCTCTAACTCTTCATCATTTTTTTTTCTTCTTGTGCGTAGATTATTCGAGTTGTCATTGTTCTTATTTGATGTATCTTAAGAGAACGAAAAACAAAAACCAAGGCAGAAGTAGTAGTAAATACGATAAATAGACAGATGAGTATAAGGATTTTGTTTAGTTTAAGTTAATAAAAAAAAAAGTCAAATCAATGAATGATCTTATGTTTTTCAACACGTGAATATAAATCATCTGATGAAAAGTACACATATTTTGTCCTCGAAATTTTCTCTCGATGATGGGTAACATTGCACTCAGAATGCTATCTGTTTTTATTAGCGTAGATAAAATGGGATCGGATGTACGTGCTTCTTCTCTTATCAAGGAGAGAAAGGGGCTGAATATTAATCTTTGTACTTTGCATTTCAAATGAATAGAGAAAGAAAAACAGACCACTCGCATCAGTTGACACAATGTCAGCGACAAGGCTAATTATCTGATTAAAATATCTACCTTGTTTGTAAAAAAAAAAACGAGAGAAAAACAACAACAACAACAGGTTGACGAAGGAAAAAAGTACATGTATGATCGAATGTCCGTTAGTTTACTCGTTCGTAAATCTTCAGTATATTTAAAAAAGAAAAATAATCAAAAGTAAATAGATCATATAACCAATCGATGAGCTCTTTTCTTTTGTTTGAATGATGTATGTTAAATATGAAATTGGAAATCTTTTTCAAAATATTTATTTGACTAAATCTGCTGCTTTTGAAGCTCTATAAAAACAGATCGAATTCTCTCGATATGGTTTCAAAACAGACTCGAAAAAGTTCGTTCGAATGTCGTCAATCAATGGTCTACTTTTCATTGCAATTGGATGTTTAATTCAATTCGCAAATATACATGCACAAAATGCATGTACAGCCGCAGCTATTGCAACTTGTAATCCGTATCCATGTGTTCAAACAGATCAGCAATATTCATGTCTTTGTCCCAGTATGCAATTGGCACAGAGTGCAGCAGCATGTGGAGTTCTTCCAACTACAGGACCAGTCGTTATACCGAATATTTGTGGTAATGCTGTCTGTCCGGCAGGTGCAACATGTGTACCAACAAATCAAAACCCTACACGATATATTTGTATTTGTCCAAATAATATCATTGCTAATCCTGATTGTCCGGTAAATCCTTTACCGAACAATCCTTGTCTTCAATATAATCCATGTCTAAATGGTGGCACTTGTGTTGTCAATCAACTTACACTTCAAGCTGTTTGCGTTTGTCCGCCAAATACATACGGAGCTAATTGTGCAGCAACCTGTTCGACTTCATGTACCAATTGGTAAGGACAACAGAAAAGAAAAAGAATGATTTCAGGACGAAGACAACAATTTGTTTTTTATTTAAATAGGTGTTACAATGGTGGACAATGTGTGAACACTCTCGGTCAAGCCTATTGTTCGTGTCCATATAATTATCGTGGTCGTCGATGTGAACTTCAATATAATCAATACAACTATCTCTATTTATCACAAAATCCATATTATTATTACTATGGCAAAAAATAAAAGAGAAATCTATGTACTGCAACATTCTTTCTTTTTTTTCGTCTTCTTCTTCTTTTACTCAAATAAAAATTAAAAAATAAATAAATAAATCAGATCAGACTCCTATATTCTTCGAAACCTCCTTCGTCGAAAAAATCATCGCTACAATCAATGTTCGCAAATATTTCATTGACATGAATAGTAGCGATAACAATCGAGAATATGTCGTTCGTTTTTTTCATATTGTATGTCTGTTACTCTAGATTTCATCATATAATTTTCAATTATGTTCGAAGAACTTCACGCATTAATCGATGATTCAATTGATCATCGACAAAATTCAATTCTTGTTACAAGTTTTGATTTTGATACGAACTTTATTCTTCAACATTTTCTTAGTTATTCATTGAAAAATTCGTTCAATTGTGTTTATATTAGTTTATTAACATCATTTACACATTTAAAACATGTTCAAGCTAAAATGGGTAATACACTTAAAAGTCCAGAGAGCTCACCCGAATCCAATCTAACATTTATTCCATTATTTACATCGATATCGAATAAATTTTTTCAAGACAAAAATCAGTCGTTTTCGATCGATGATTTTTGTACTTGCATACAAGAACAAATTCTTTCATCACCAAAATATATTCTCATCGAAGATTTACAAATCTTGCGTCATATTTGTAAATATTCCGATGCTGATATAATACTTCTTCAACGAAAATTACGACAATTATACCCGAATACACAATTTATTACGCAAATATCTGTGACTGATGATGAACATGATGAAGAAAATGATTCATCATTTTTAATTAATATGTTAAAACGAATACATGATAAACATCTTTTCATTCGAAGTTTGAGTACCGGTGCAACGAAAGATATCAGTGGACAAGTACGTTAATTATTTCGAAAGTTGTTTACTTGAGTTAATTTAACAAAATTGTGATTTAGTTGATTTATGCAGGTCCATCGAAATCTCAATTATGGACGAATACAATCATTCGTAAATGTCTATTTCGTTTAACTGATCGAGCATTAAATCTAATCACTAGTGCTGTTTAAAAATAAACTAAAAAGATGAATACTTTTGTTATTGTTTTTCTTTTCTCTTTTCAGATGAGTGATATTGATGAAACATATCTACTTGAATTAGATGATGATCTATCGCAAAAAGAATGGAACGATCGTCCGAAACGCGCGATATGTTCGCGTTGTGCACGACCGGAATTAGTTTGTCTTTGTTCTCATTTACCACCAACACCGATTAAACTCGATCATACATCAGTCATGATTTTTCAACATCCAAACGAAGTCAAACGACCTCTTGGAACTGTTCAATTACTTTCGAAATGCTTAGATCCATCGTCATTATCCGTTATACGTGCGAGACAATTTCCACGTAAAAATTTTCCTGATCTCTATTCAAATCCGAATACATATCTACTTTTTCCAAATGTCAATGCTGTTCTATTAGATGATATTATTCAAGAAAGTGAACACTATACAATCATAGCTTTAGACGGAACATGGAATGAAGCGATGGGCATGTATCATCGTCATCCCGAATTACAAGAATTGAAAACATGTTATGTTAAAATCGATCAAAAATCGGAATTTGTTATACGAACACAACCAACAAAAGAAACAGCATCGACATTAGAAACAATTGCTTATGCAGTACGTTGTACCGAACGTGATAAACCAACATTATTCGATGATATTGTTCGACCATTGAAACGAATGGTCGATTTACAATTAAGTCTTGGTGCGGTTGTACACGAAGCTAAATTAAGTTTAATTGCAAAAGGAAATACACGACGACCGTATAGTAAAAAACATGAACGATGGCTGAAGACACTTCAACATTAGGCAAACAACAACAACAACCGAAGAAAGAAACAATAGTTGCATTTGTTTTTTAATTTATTTATAAAATAAAATAGAAAACAATATTTTTTTACTGCTTGCTTTTTTGATAATCACAGTGATTCAAAAGATTATCAAGCGACATCTTAGTCAGTTGTAATGAAGATCAATTGAAAAGTCGTTCGAAATAAAAGATTTCGGATGAGATTAATTCGGAAACAAACAAAACTTGATATTTGTCTTCACGAGTAAATAAGAGTGACATCTGTGGAAAACCGAACCGATCTCAATGTTGGTTGTTTAGATACAAAATATGAAAAATCATAAGTCAATTTTTTTTCTCTATTGATTTCCTTTTCTTATACAATAAAAAAAATAATGGCAGGACGAGGCCGTGCACGCGCTGCGCCTGGTGAATATGTTCATTTGCCATCGAATGCAGCAGCTGATGTTGATGCTTATTTCGAATATCGAGCGTAATATGAAAATATCACTAGATTTCTTCTCAAAAGTGAAACGAACTTTTGATTATTTAGAATTGTTGGAGATAATGATGGTGGAAAAGTTTTTACACCCGAAGAATATGAAGAATATAAAAAACGAGTTTTACCAATGGTTTGTAGTTTTTTTTTTATTGTCTTATCAATTATATTAACAATTGCTTCTAGCGTCTTCATAATCGATTGTTTGTATCATGGGTGAATCCACAAGGAATGGATTGTATTTTAATAGGTCCACAACATAAATGTCTTTGTCGACATAAGTAAATTTTTCAATGAATGAATGGTTTTGGTCTAGTTCTTTCGAATTCTATTCAAATTAGATTTGTTGAACATAAGACAGATTTCCCTGAAATTCCAACCGAACGACCGATATTAATTCCTTGTCGTCAATCAGGTTGTCGATGTGTGTCATTCGAGTATGTTGCCAATGCGTCGGGCACCAGTGACCCGAACTGTCGTTGTAAACATTCGCTCGACAATCATCTCACAAAACCGCCTTACAAATGTCAAAAAAGTAAATGACAAAAAGAAAACTAAGATTTCTTCGACTAATCATTGTCTGTAGATTGTAATTGTACGGGATTTTGTGCACCATTTACTTGCACTTGTGGTGATGCAGCTTATAAACATACGACACTTGTAGAAACGAAAGAGGAGAGAGAAAAACGAGGACATCCAACAGGCTATGCAACGCCCTATCAAGCCATGGGAGGCATCACAGGTTTCAGTTCATTAGCTGAAGGATATCTACGATTGGATCCAAGTGGACGAGGTAAAAACATTGATCAGATTTGTTCTGATGGTTTAAATTAAGAAAATATGAAAAATAGGTCGACCTGATGATGAATTTCTCAATCAGCCAATAACCGCCATGGATCATCCGATTCTTCGTTCGCATGCAGCCAGTGATCCCAACAGTACAGCCGAAGCTCAGTCTCAATTACGTCGTCCAGGTGAAACGGAATTAGATTACTACGAACGTCGATATCAAGAACGAGTAGACTCAAAAAAACAAAAAGATTCTCTCGACTTGATGAATAATTTTCTTTATTTTAGCAACGTCTTTCGCGTAGCATACGTGCTCCACCGAATCCCTACGATACAAATGCTCAATTAACCACGGGAGCACGCAATGATAGATCACCACCACGTCGACAAATCAACAACAAAAAATAAACATATCAACTTTTTTTTGTTCTTTTTTTGGTCAAACCATAATTCGATTTTGAATTCGTATGCAGAAAGAAAGAAATGAGATCTTCTCAGATGTCACTAACCTCTTAATCTCAACTGTCAATGCCCTCTATTTTTGTTCAATATAAACAATAAAAAAACAACAATTTTAATTTCGAAAAAATTTTCTTCAAAAAAATCATTCTGGTTTTCGAACGAAATTTTATTTCTCGAAAAAAAAAATATTTCTTTTCTCAAACATAATTTGTTTGTTGACCTCGGCTGCTCTACTACCACCGGTATGGCTTTCTTCTGATCATCACCCATCGACAAGTAAGACGAAACAAAAAAAGAGCAAAGACACCCACACGATATAGAAGACTATATCGAAAATAATCATCCAAATCATGATCTCTAAATTTCGATCGTAGCTTTTTCGAATAAAAACAAAGAAATTATCCGTGCGTCTGCGTGTGTGTATATAAATAAATATATGTTTTTTTTTGTTTTTCTTTTGTTCTCTAGATAGAAACCAAACACATCAGATCAAATCTTTGATTTTTAACGACGAAATACTATGAGAGAAAAACGAACATCTATATAAATAGAAATCGTTTGTTTTCTTTTCATTTTGTACAAATCATTTGTTTTACATTTATCTATTAATTTCAAAAATAAAACATACATATACACCTATTAATAAACTTCAAATGAGTAGTGGTACAGCTGCCGCATCATCATCATCATCTTCACGGAAACCTGTTGATAGTAAGAAAATGAAAACAAGAAATTCGAAATAATTTATTGAATATATATTTCATCTAGATCGAACAGATGTGAATAATTCCAAAATAGTGACAGTAGTTGCAACACGCGGTCGTGGAGCTGAAATCTCCGAAGAAATATCTTATACCGATACGAAAGTTATTGGTAATGGCTCATTCGGTGTTGTCTATCAAGCGAAATTAGTTCATTCAAATGAACTTGTTGCGATCAAGAAAGTTTTACAAGATAAACGATTTAAAGTAGAACAAGAATTTCGAACGAAAACATCAATAAATAATTTCGATTTTCTTTGTTTAGAATCGAGAACTTCAGATTATGCGACGACTTGATCATCAAAATATTGTTCAACTAAAATTCTTTTTCTTCTCATCTGGTGACAAAGTATAATTTTATAATAAAACACAAAACAAAGCATTGAAACGAATTTTAATTTTAGCTCAAAGAAGAAGTTTATTTAAATCTTGTTCTGGAATTTATTCCTGAGACAGCCTATCGTGTTGCACGTCATTATACAAAACAAAAGCAAACCATTCCGATTCTCTACGTCAAAGTAAATCGAACGCAACGAATAAATCTCAATTTATTTTCCTTTTCTCTCGATTTAGTTATACATGTATCAATTATTTCGTGCATTGGCTTATATTCATTCATTTGGCATTTGCCATCGAGATATCAAACCACAGAATCTTCTTCTCGATCCTGAATCTTCGGTTTTAAAATTGTGCGATTTCGGTAGTGCAAAACAATTGATCAAAGGTGAACCGAATGTTTCGTACATTTGTTCACGTTACTATCGTGCACCTGAATTAATCTTCGGTGCCATCGATTATACATGTTACATTGACGTTTGGTCGTCGGGTTGTGTTTTTGCTGAATTACTTCTCGGTCAACCGATATTTCCTGGCGAGAGTGGCGTCGATCAATTAGTTGAAATAATCAAAGTTTTAGGCACACCAACACGTGAACAAATCAAACAAATGAATCCGAATTATCAAGAATTTCGTTTTCCACAAATCAAAGCTCATCCATGGCATAAGGTTTTTCGAAATCGTACACCGCCGATGGCGATTGATTTAGTTTGTCGACTACTTGATTACACACCGGCAACACGTTTAACACCATTAGAAGCATGTGCACATGCATTTTTCGATGAATTAAGAGATCCCGAAACGAAATTACCCAACGGAACATTTCCTCAATTATTCAATTTTAGTCAATTAGGTTTGCAAAAGAAAATTTTCTGTTTTTGAACAAAAAAAATCTTTGTTTTTTGTTGTTGTTAGAATTAAATATTAATCCATCGCTCAATTCACGTTTGATGCCCGCACATATGCAAGGTCAACAATCAACTGCAGCAACCGGTTCAACTGTAGGTAATACTTCGAATCCATCGGCATCGTCAACTAATGATAAACCAGCAACAACAACAACAACAAATCCTTCGAATAATATTCCAACACCACCAGTAACACCAAATGCTAATGGTCCAAACGAAACGAATGCTTCAAACAATCTCGATGAACAGACGATACCTGGCGGTGAAACAAATACTAAAGATCATTCTTAAATTCGAACGAATCTACGAAACAAAGAAAAAAGAAAAAAAATCTTTTTTTTTTCATTCGATTCTTTTTTTCTCCCCTTTATCATTGTCGTATATTATATATATATGTGTGTGTGTGTGTGTGCGTGTGTCTGTATCAGTGGCTTCTTTTAATTCTTTAATTCTTCTTATTTAATGACAACAACAACAAGACGAATCTAAGAAGAAAGCACAGATTTCCATCCGATCATGTACAACTTGTTCGGATGAACGAAATATACGTGTACCAACAAATCGGCTTTAGCGTGGAAATTCACCGCTGCATTTTCTTTTTTGTTCGTTTCTTCTTCTTCTTCTTTTCAATATGCTTTTGTACACAAGTCTTTTCTTTTCCAACATTCTCTCTCTCTCTCTCTGAAGACCTAAGTATCCCTTGTGTGCGCGTGCATTTTTCTCACTTGTGTTGCTGTTCTATATATATATATATATAAATACATGAATGTGTATGTGTGTATTGTTCATCTAGAAAGAAGAAAACAAATTAACTAACAGTTTTTACATTGTCTTTTTCTGAATACACACACAAACGATTTTCTTTTCTCTCTCTCTCTTTCTCCTCTATTTCTTTTGCTTTGTCTCTATCTCTTCTTTGGCTTTCTTTCTCTCTTTCTTTTTTTTTCAGTATATATATACACATAAAAAAGTCTGCAGCATAAAAATAATGAACGAAAAAACAATTACATTTCTTTTTCTTTTCATTTTCAAACAAAACAAAAATAGAAGATAATATAGACTTTAACCTTTGAGTGAATAAATAAATAAAATGAACTAACTAAACTATAGATATACATACATAGATTGATTAATACTACGAAAATAAACCTAATCTAGTTCGCTGAGTGGAATAATCTTTTTATTGATATTATTTGTTCAACATAAAATCGAATGTTGATGTCTCATGAGAGAGAAACTGTAATAGTGTGATCAATATTCGATACAAACAACAACAAAAAACGGAAAACTAATGGATTCATCGATTATAATCAATGAAAATACTATTTTGTATTTATCTTATATTGTGAGATCTTATTTGAATTTCAATTATCTGATCAAAAACAAGAAAAGCAAGCAAATAGATCAATTATGAGATTGGCGAAGTTAGAAGAGACATCTACGGTTTATTCGAAGGTACATATAACAACGCAATGTCGGTCGATAGCAACCAATTGAGATCAAAATCGGTGTCTATGACTGATTTACTCATCGTCTTGACTTGATCGAAGACATTCATGGCTGAAGTACATGTCATAGGACAAATTGTTGGTGGTAGTGGTTTTCCTGAATCCAGTCTTTTCTGTAAATGGAAAATACAAATGGGAAGCGCATGGCGTGTTATACAAGGCGATTCTGAAGGGCAAACACAAGTCGATGATCCATCTGATGAACCGATGGCGTACTGGTGTCATCCTATCGATCTTAATTTTGCTACGAAAGGTTTACAAGGTAAATAGTAAAGAAAGAAACTTAGCGGATTTGATAGTATATTCTCTATTTTTTCTTTTGAAAATAGGTTGGCCGAAATTTCATGTACGTTTATTTTGAAAACAGTATCGTCTTAATTTTTTTTGAGTGAAATTTTTAGTTACAAGTATGGCATCAAGATTCGTATGGTCGTGTTGAATTATATAGCTATGGCTTTTGTCATATACCAGTTAGTCCAGGTTTTCATGAAATTGAATGTGTTACTTGGCGACCGAAGGGTACACTCATTGAAGAATTGAAAACACAATTTATTGGTGGTAGTTCACAATTAAAAGTACGAACAATTCTCATTGTTGATATCACAAGCAAAAATTTGATTTGTCATTTTAGAATCCTGATTTAGTTTCATCAAGCGCTGAACTCTACAAATTACGAACTGTTTCCATGGGCAAAGTTCATTTACGGTTACATGTTATCGTTCGTGATTTCGATAAATATGGTGTCGAATTTTGACAGTTTTTCTTTTTCTTTAAATTTGAATGTTACTTACTAATGTGTAAATTGTATCCGTCCAAAAAAAAACATATGAATAATTCTTTCTTGACTTATTATTGTAGTTGTTCGGGTGTTTTGTTTTTCTTATTATCTTAATAAATGTTCTTTCGGCAACTGTTTTAGATAGACTATGATAAATCAGAATAGTTTGGATCTCTATCCAACATTTAAAAGTATTCAGTCGAATCACGATGCATTTACAATTGACGAGAGAGATATCGTCGAACAAACAAACAGGAATAATAAAACTGTGAAAAAAGTGAAACCAACGAATTCATCTGTTCGATGCGATATTTGTTCGGTATCGATAAGTAGTCAGATTGTGTATGATGTTCATATTCAAGGTCGAAAACATCAAATGCAATTAAAAACAACACTTCGTGTAGGAGAAACAATGTATTCTTTTCATAATTCTTCTTTTGGTTTTAAAGACAAATTCTGAATATCAAACGCCAACGTACGATGAACTTTGTTCGAAAAAACAAACCAACGAAATTGTAAATAATTCATTGGAACAAACTGATTCAACTGTAAATAAATCTCTCAAAATAACGTGTGATCTGTGTCGTGTGACGTGTAATAGTCAGCAAATGTTCAATACACATATAGCCGGTAAACGGCATCAAACGAAACTTCGAGAGGGTGTTGTAAGTTCGTTTGAATTCATCCGAATTAAGAGTTCGTTTCTTTTTTTTGTAAATTAGTTTTCAATGACTGATCAATCACCTCAAATTAATCTTGAATGTCAATTATGCCAAAAGAAATTTCGAGAACAAATACATCTTACTCGTGTAAGTTTAATTTCTCATCAAAAACCGTAATAAGATTTTTTTTTTTCGTCAAGCATTTCGATAGTGCATCACATCGAGACCGAGTTTCGAAAAGCTACAATCCATTTTACGCAACGAATAATTCGACATATCCTGATCCTTATGAACAGATCAATCATCCTAAACGTCGTCGAATTTATCCAGAAAATCAAACACACCCACTACCTGATTATATTCCCATATCATCACATTATTCTTATTAAATTTCTCTGTTTGCTTTCTTTTTTTATTAAAAACGTTATTTGATAATTAAGAAATAAATTGATAAAAATTGTGGATGTTGGTTTTTCGTTTGATTATTATCTTTTTTTTCTTCTATTGACAATTGGTGAACTTGATAAGGAGAAAAGAAATGAAGGTCTATATTTGACTCAACAAGTAGATTAACATCAAACATTCAAAAGATAAGATTACGTATATTCACTGTTCGCATTTTACATTTTCATCTTCAAAACGTTTTAGATTAATTGAAATGAACTGGTGGAGAAATCTAATTATTTTTGCTAGTTTATGTTCGCACATCCATCAAGTCTCTTCACTGGATAATGGTCTACTTCGAAAGCCGCCCATGGTAGAAACAAAAAATATAATCTTGAGATAATATTGTTCGTATCTAGGGTTGGTTAACTTGGCAACGATTTCGTTGTGTCATTGATTGTGATCAAAATCCTGACACATGTATTAGGTAGAATAATCGATGAATTTCACAGAGAGATATCAACGACTTTTTTCTGTTTTATTTCTAGTGAAAAATTAATTCGTACACAAGCACAATTGCTTGTTCAAGGAGGTTATTTAGCAGCTGGATACGAGTATATTATTATCGATGATTGTTGGTTAAATCATACTCGAGCAGCTGTAGGTGTTCTTTTTTTTTTCGATTTCTTTTTTTTTTTGAAAAATTTAATTAGGATGGATCATTACAACCAGATAATCAACGATTTCCAAATGGAATACGAGCATTAGCAGATTATGTTCATTCATTAGGACTGAAATTCGGTATTTATGAAGATTATGGAACAGAAACATGCGAAGGTTATCCGGGTGTCATAGGACATTTAGAACAAGACGCTAGAAGTAAATTTAATATCTATATTTTTCTTTTTATCTTCTTTCATTTT
>ERZ781398.2390-NODE-2390-length-16049-cov-4.372765_pt1 | contig 16049 bp, 9 predicted proteins | sample MGYA00433077_ERZ781398 | MGnify/ENA primary metagenome ERZ781398 (study PRJEB29847, sample SAMN06458254) | wastewater metagenome | isolation source: Wastewater bioreactor | place: South Africa: Cape Town | study: EMG produced TPA metagenomics assembly of the... | reverse complement strand
GAAATCTTAGAAAGAGAGATTGATTTTACTAACCGAAGTATACGCATAATAATATCTCCTTCATCATGATTCTCCGTTGTAACAAGATAATTGACAGGTGTCTCATCAGAAATTTTGTAGAAACGTTGTGTTTCATCGCAAGCACCTGGTCGAATGAGACCATCAGCAAATGAATGATACTCGTTAACTGCTTTGATACCATTATCAATAATTGTTCGATGAGTTTTATTTTCATTTTGATATTGTGAATGATTGAAATATTGTTGTCCACGTTCATAAAGTGTTTTTAATGTAATTTCAGTGAATTCATCTCGTTCAATTAATTGTGTATATGTTTGATGTAAAAGAAGATAAAATTGACTGAGATCATAAATAGAATTTGTGATTGATAGAAATTCAAACGAATTTAAAATATGTTTTAAAACTTGTGGATTGAACTCAACAGTATTTAAACTATTTAATTCCTTTAGAAAATGTCGATAATCGATTATTAAAGGCATACAATCAATGAAATCTTGAAGAGTTTGTTGAACTTGTGATTGAAGATTAATTTGATTGATGTATGTCTTATAGTCCGGTAATTTTCGTTCAACAAATTGAAAAATTTGACTATTAAAATCTTGTTCAGCTTGATATTTTTCTTCGAGGGTTCTGTATACAGGTTTTATCCATGGTTGTTGTTCGAGTGTTAAACGTGCCATTTGTTCACAACAACGCGTAAGAATTATACATGCATCATTCAAATTTGTTTGAACAGTTAGAAATTGATATGTTGCCAATAATCGTGTACAAGTAAATTGACAAACTTTAGTACGAGTATTATTGCCAAGTATATAACCATTAATAGCGTGTTGTGCATAAATTGGACCAAATAAAGTTTCAGCAGAGTTGTCAAATAATAGAAGATGCCATGCCTATTCAAATAGAAATAATCAAGAAAAAGCTTAGTCATAAATAAATTTACTAGTGCACCAAACGTTGAAAAGTAAACAACATAAATGGCGGGAACATTAAACGGAGTGGCTCGGCCACCATGTGAAAATTGTAATAACTCTCCATTTTGTGAAAGAATGCAGCCACAATCGTAATGAACACCATGCTCTTCAATAGGATTTTCCGCAGTTGATCCAAATCCTATGTATTAAATTCAAATGACAAACATCGTTTTTCGAATGCAATTCAATAGTTTTATATTTACCATAGGTATGTTGTGAAATTAATGGTTGAAAAACAAATGTCCAGAGAAATGATTGTTTACCACCAAATACAATCATTCCAAGAAGATTAACAAGCAAATGACGCAATGTTAAATCGTATTCATTTTGACAATCAAGTTGAAACATATCATTTAAAAGATTATCGTTTTTATTTTCATATCCAATTAGATACTGCTCAGGATGAATAAATGCACGAAAAACTCGTAATTCTTCAGGTGAAACTTGTAAATTATTTTCAATAATTGTTAGTAATGAGTGAATCGAAGATAATTGATTATTACAAAAATATTCATAATAAATAAGAAAAAATAACATAACTTTAATTTCACTCAACTGTAATTCGATTGGATTCGTAGTCGATTTCGTTTGAATCCAATCAGTTAAATTTTTCCATTGATCATCTTGCTGATTCTGAATACATTCATCAATAATCTGTCTTAATTCATCGTATGGTCGATGAAGTTTAGGAAAGCATGACCATTGACTATCGACTGAAATAGTAAATTGTACTTGATGACACAATTGTAAATATTTATTTTCATTTGGTCGTTGTTTCAATCGAAGTAAATCATGTAATTTATTTGCCCATTGTTGATTTGCTTGTTGAAAAACAGATGATTGAAAAAGATTCAAAAGAAAAACCCATGATTTTTTATTGATAATTATCGAGAGAAAATGATTGAGATCCGATGGAAATTGATTTTGTGCTTGATTGAGTTGAAGATATTTAGTGATAATAGTCGAAAGAATAGTAACAATTTGATCTTCTTCTTCGGCACCAATGGTTTCTGTTTGACAAAAATATAAAGAGATCATTTCAATTAGAAAATGATCATTTAATTGTTTAAAAACTATTTGACCAAAAGATTTCAAATGATTTAGTGTAACTTTTGGCATTGACAATAACATTCCTTGATTCAATAGTTTGATATGAATATTTTCCGTTTTAATTTGTTGTTGAAGATAAAAGAAATATAAATCAAGTAGAATCGGACGAGTTTCGAATTCATCAGCGTTGTCCGATGGTACGATTGTTGGATGAGATGGAATTTTGTAGTTTTCATGTTGCTCAATATTTGAACAACATTCAAGTAGAACAGGAAGAATTTCAAATCGATCCCAAAAATCTAAATTATCTTTTTTAAGTTTCAGTTTCAGAAATACATTTGTAAATTCATTGAAAAGAATTTGTTTCGTTGCCAGAGTAAATTGACTTGAATAATCTACTAAATATCCAAAGAGAAAACGAATATTTAAATCGAATGATTGTTTTGTTAGTGTTGATTTTAAGATCATTAAAATCCATTGTTGAAGATCGATCATAATTGTTAATTTATCAATTTGATTATCGTTTAAATATTGACTAAGAATATTTGTTATGTCAGGTAAAAGTTTGAAACATGTTGATGTTTGATTGAAATTTGTTTGCTCGAGTATAAGAGAAATTAACTGTTGACTTTTTCGAGAAATATTTTCATTTAAAAATAATAAATAAGCTAAATTCATCAAATCAATTTGACTTTGAATATCTTTTAATTGTAAACCTTGTAAGACATTTTCAGATGGATAATATTTTGTTATAAATGTATATGTATAAATCCATGTTTGATTATCTTCATTTGTTGAACATATTTGACAAAATTTTGTCCATAAATCATCGAAAATCTGTCGAAAAAACCATTCACGTACATTTGACCTCGTTGTATTTTCTCTATGGAAAAAATTTTCATACGATTGTTGTTCAAGATTTAAATGATTAATAGCTCGACATGCTGAATACATCGACAAAAGATCATTTTGTTCGTATTCAAATGATGTATAAATATGAGCAAGATACCAAATTGATTTCTTAGTAAAGCCATCTAATGATTGATGATCTTTTTCATCGATTAATAATAACCAACGTGAAACAAATTCAATTGTTTGTTCGTATTGTTCACGATTGGTATTGAAATTATTTTCAATAATCGAACAATACGTTCGAATAAGATCATTTGAATACGAACGAACAATAGGATCACAACTGATTTTCTCTATTATCGAATCATTTATCAATGAATTACTTAATTGAAAACGAAAATCTTCAAACGTACATTGAACTAATTCATTGTCATCATCTACTAAACAAAAGAAAAAAAATAGAAACTATCATATCGATGAACTTATTTGACAGACCTTTTGCTTCCGTTTGTCGACGAATTAATAGTAATTTAATTTCATTAGCATGATCTTTGATTCGTTCATGAAATAAATGATACAACGGCGTTTGTGGTATACAAGAATAATGTGTTGTCAATTGAAATATGCTTTGTATACTATTCGAAGAGAATATATCTTGATTATTGTTAGCAGAAAATGATTGATAATCAATAAGATTTAATAGTGAACCGTATGTTTGATAATCAGTTGATAGTTTATGAAGATTATCAAGACCATAATCATTGACGATGAATTTGAAGACATTCGAAACGAAATTTGTAAATGAATTTCGTGTTTGAACTTGAATCGATTCGATTAAACCATCGAAACGTTTACTACAAAGGATGTCTTTCGAAATATCATAAATTAATTTATAAATTTGTTCGGATGCATTTTCCTTTGTCGATAAACTTCGATGATAAACATCGACAATATGTGTTTGTAATTGTTGAGCTTGTCGAACAATTTCTTTTAAACATTCAACACGTCGAATTGTATTTGTTTGTCGTTGATAGAATTCATATGCATGTTTATTTGTAAACAAATCTTTGGATAAATTATTAAGAATAATTTGAACTCGAGACGAAAACTCCCAAAGACAATCATCAAAAAGTATATTTAAATCACAAAGAAAATGATCATCAGTTGTGTCTGTTTGATTTTCATTCGTTGATGATGAAAGAATTTCGAGCATTTTTTGAAGATGAAACGAACTACCTGGTGCACAACTATCGAAAAAGTAGAAATCCCAATGACCGAGAAAGATCGATGGAAACGATGATTGATGATATAAATCTTGTGCAGATGAATGAACGAGAATAAGAAAATATTTTTGTTGATTATTCGGATGATTTCGATTGTATGTATTGTCTGTTTTGTCGATTAGTTGACGAACAAATGGAATATGTAAACGTTGTTGACTGACTCGACCGTCGATTATAATTAACAAAAGATTTTTAGTTTGATCATTTTCATATTGAGTTAATTTCTCTTGGAATTCGGTTGAATTTTCAATTGATATCTAAAAATACACAGACATATTTCGATTTGATTCGGATAAACAAGATAAAAGAAAAAAACACGTACTAGATTTAAAATTTCAATTTGTTTTTTTAACCGACTGTGTTCGGACAATAATTCATTTTTAGTTTTTTGATTTAAACCAACGATGCGTGATGATGTTCGTGTAAATATCATTAATTTTGTTGTTCGACGAAAAGTATTTTGTTGATTTACTTGTTCGACATTGTCGGTGTTCATTGATGATGTTTGTACTAATTGAAGAAGAATATTTTCAATATTAAAATGTTCTTGTTGTTGAAAATACAATCGACATAACCATTGTTCGACTTTATCTTCAAATGTCGGTAATTTTACAATAATAGCTTCAGGTGAAATAAGTTGAATAAGTTTCGAAAGAATCAAACGAACAAAGCACAATTGAAGATCAGGAAGATTTTGTTCGTAAAATGTTTTTAATTTAATATTCAATTGAGTATAACATTCTTGAATATTTATTAATGAATATTCATCTGTTTGATTATCTTTATGCTTAATTAACGATAATAAACATGAATAAAGTGTGTTGTCAGTGAAACCATAGAAATATTCACGGCCAAAATGTTCAATAAATGATTGAAGTTTTTGTTGAACATTGACGAGAATTGTTTGCTGATCAGCCGGAAGTCGTTGCAATCGAATATGATAGAAATCATTAACAGAAAGTGAATATTTTTGAAATCGACTGAGAAATGGTGCTGGTATATCCCTAAATTCACTTCGTTTCACGTGAACAATACATTGAAAATCTTCGTGAACAATAACATCGACTGTTTTCGGGCCAATGGCAACTTTAGAAAAGATCTTTCTCACATCACCCGTTGCCATAATTGAAAAATTCTGATTGAAAACATCATAGAGTGAATCATGAATTCGACTTGTATTGACCATGAGAATGGTTTTGCCTGTTTCCATGCATAGTTTAATTGTTGAGAGTATTTCAACATTTCGCAATTCATTATTAACATCATCTGCAAAGTCTGACATACGAAAAACTGTTGTTTTCGCTGGATTTGAATCGAGTATACCCGTTTGAAAGAGAAGATTGATTGCACTTTCATCGTCCGATTCATCGATAATCAATTTATATCGACCATAAAGTCGTCGACGTTTTGAATCAAGTTTAAGCGATTCACGAAGAACTGTCGGTACATTGCGAAAATCTTTTTCTCTTGGCAAAACGAAATTCGGAGATTTTTCTTTGACAGCTTCGAAAAATATATTGACTAATTCACGCAATTCACCTCGAGTTATTCCATTGAAATTATCTTCTAATGCACGTAATAAACTTATCGGTTGAATACGATTGATATTTACGTCTTCTTCATCGAGATTTGTTGTTGGTAATTCGAAACGTAATTCTCTGAGCATGTAAATGAAATCTCGATCGTGAAAGATCTTAGGAATTGTCGGACTTGTTAACATTCGTCGATAGCCTTGACAAAGACCGGATATAACTTTCTTAAGCGATGCATTCTCGTTTTCATCGGATAAACCGAGACAACCACGAGCTAAAATTTGTTGATCATTTTCAGATGGCAACGAACGATAAATGCAAAGCATTCGATTGGCATTCGCTGGATCGAACGATCGATTAGCAACAGCAACAAATGCCACTTTACATTCATCTAAATATGGATGAAGAACTTTGAGAACCATTTTGTTTTCATCAGGCAACGATGCTTCATCTAAGAAAACAACCTAAACAAAAAAAGAAAAATACGAAATCATTGAAACGAGACGAACTCACGCAACGTGTATTCATGCGATTTTGTTCATATTGTTGTTCACGCTGAATTGCTCGTTCAAAAACATAGGCAATATCATCTGATTGCATATATTTCGATCCGAGTGAAAAAAATGCATCGATTGCAGGCAAATTTTTACAAAATTCTGTTGATGATAATTGTGGACCTTGGAGATTTTGTAAAACAATTTGAAATGAAAGTGTTTTCGATTGACCAGGCGCACCGATTATACATAACGGCGTTCGAGTAATAATACTAACAACAATTGAAAAAATATGTTCACGAATCTAAATCAAATGTTCAACAAATAACGAGTGACTTTTCGACTAATGCAACAACTCACAGCTTGATTGACAGCAACTCCATGTGGAATAATGAAATTATCGGTATTGACAAATTTGTTTAACTCATTTTGAATTGTTTCTGTGAAATTTGGAACTGTCTTTGATAGAAGATCGGCAAGGTCTTCACGCGACGGAGTTTTGTCGTCTTTTCGTTGTGTATTATCTTCTTTTGTTGGTAATCGAAAATAATAGGTCAATGCTAAAGCTAATGCAATATATCGCATGGCGTCAGGTTCAAATTCGTTTCTATCATATTTCAGTTTCCAAAAGAAATCAACTAAATTAAAACATCGTTGAATTTCTCGTTGAGAAACAGAATTTCGTTCTTTAAACATACAAAAATAAAGGTTTTATTCTAAAAATAAATTCATTCGAAATCGTTTACCTAGACGTTTTTCACAAAATTCCTGTGCATCAAGAATACATTTCGTAAGTACAGTTTGATGATATTCTTCTAATGGTTGTTGAATAGTTGGATCTGTTATTGATGAAACAGTAAATGTCGCTATTTTCTGTTTGATATAATCTTCAAGCGTGCATCGATCTAATATGCTATAAGAAACTTTAAGATTATCTAATGATTGAGGCAGTCGATGAACATTATAAGTACTACGATGAACTTGTTCATCGTTACTTTCTTCTCTATAAGGATTAATAGCAGCTGTAAAGAAAATATTTTTCGGTAGATCAGTCCCATGTAATGTTCCATCCATAAACATTTCTTTGAACAAGCCAAGACAAGATGATGTATTGACTTCATCGAAGAACACGACCAATTCAACATCGGGTACTTCTCGAGCTAATCGACAAATAGGCGATATAAATCCTTCGATTTGTTCTTCGGTCACACCAGGATGTAAGAGTAGCCGATAGAATAATGGTTTAATTTCAGTATAATTCAAAAATTCATTGAGAATTTCAATTGATTTCTCACTTGTTGGAACTTTCCATGTGCTCAATAATGTTCCTAATTGATGACTAGCTTTAGCTAATGGTAACTTCGTCAATTGTTGTACGATGAATTCATGTAGATCAGTGAGCAATCTCTTAGTAAGATTGTTTTCATTCTGAATTCGTGTTGAAATTGAAATTATACTTTTCCATATTGATTGAAGAATATCGGATGAATATTCTCCGTGATATAGAGATTTTTTAATATTTTCTAAAGGATCATTGCCATCAATCTGTCCATCCAATTGCCCTTCTATATCCTCATCGTCGATAGGATTATTGGATAAAATCGATTGAATTTTTCGTAAAAGTACATAATTCAAATTTGGTTCGTTCTTGAGAAGACCATCGAAAACATGTTTACACAACCATAAACTTGTACGTTCTCGAATTCTTGGTGAAACATTATCATGAAGTTCACCATGTGTCACTCGCACATTGAGTAATGACGAATAGAATTTGAGAAGAAAAGTTTTTCCTACACCTGTTTCACCTTCAATAATCAAAGGTAGTTTTGTTAATTTTCTTTCGTGAATATGAAATAATTTATATGTGAAATTTTCTGTTAAGATAAATTTCATTTCTTTCATAACTTGTTCAAACATTCTATATGGAATATCGACTACCCATGATAAACAAACGACAAAGTAATTTTTATTTTGATGTTCTTCATTTTTTGCTGGATCGGCATTCTTAAAAATTGTTTTTAAATCTTGTGACACTTGATTCCAATCATTATGCAAAACACACAACGAAAATTCTTTATCGTAAACAAGATAAATTCGAGGATAAGTCTCAGTTGAAAAATCGATTTGAGTCAGACATCGAGCTTCGTTAATCATTTGTGGCATTATTGTTGAGCCCAGCTTTTGATACGTAATGTTATAACGATATTGAAAACCAGTAAAAAATCGAAAACGACGATATAAAAATTTCGTAAATGTTAATTCAAAAATTTTATTTTTTGGTAATTCACTTGCGTACGTATCTTTACATTGGAGAATATATCGACGACATTCATTATGATCAGTTAATTTATCGAAATCAACAGGACATTCTCTTCCTGGAATATGTTCTGTGTACATTCGATCAATTGTTCGATTTTCAAAAGCTTTTAAAAATCTTGCCACAAGCTCTTCTTGTTCATCGATGTACAATTCATAGTTCGTTTCTGTTATTTCGTTTATATTATTTGATGATATCATTGAAAGTACAGGTAAAAGATATTTGGAATTTTCTTGAACCGTTCGATCGACATAATCGGAATAAGGTACTTCGAAAATATACTGCCACTGTTTACTTGTCGAAGGTGAAAATGTGAGACCACTATTGAAATCTGTCAATGAACCACAAATAAATAAAGAAAATAGAAGACGATTTAATTGTTCAAATGGAGTGTAAAGATGAATATTGAAATAGACTGTTGACGGTCTATCTAATGTTTGTGATTCAATGGATAAAAATGAACTAATTAATGATGATAAATTGATCGTATCATTAATACCAATACAACATGTATTTTCACCTTTGTAATTTGTTTTAATAGAATGTGTTTTTCCTAAAACAGAAACAATCAAAGAAGTTTTACAGATTGAATTAGCTTAAGTACCTATTCCAGATTTTCCAGTAATCATTTTAATGTTTGGCAGACTTAGACTAGATTTTCTTATTAATTGTGAAAAATGTGTAAATGTCTCTGATGGATTTTTATGTTGTGGTTTTATGATAAATGGTCGTAGACCTTTTCGACATAAATTTAATTCTCTTGAAAAATAATAGACCGATCCATGTTGTTCAGTTTGTATTGCCAATGAATTCTGCTCATTGAATAATAATTCTCGAAGACCATGATGAACTCTATCAATATCCATAACAGCAAATGTTAAATGACGAAATATTCGAACACGTGAAAAAAATAATCGAATATCATTTTCAGTTGCAATTGAACACCAAAGAATTTGATATTCAGCTGGTAATTGATCTTGAAAAATATTCATAAGAATACAACACATATCAATATCAAATTCATTGAAAATATTCAATTTTGTTCCTTTTCGTTCGAGTGGACTTAAAGTAATTAAAAACTGTTGATTCTCATCGCTTGAGCCATTTCTATTAAATAAATCTCTCTCATTTCTGAATAAATCTTTTAAAAATGAACACAAAGGTTGAAGATTTAGGTTTGCTTGTTGATAATCAATTGCATGTCTATGATAAAGATCAATGACATTATTTTGTGATAAATTACATTGAGAAATTCTTAATGATCGTAAGTAATGAGTTAAACAAAGAATATTTAAATTTAATTGTTCTTGTTGATGATCGGTTTGATCAAGTTTATTGCCTGAAAATAAGGTTCGAAGGAAATTATGTTGAATTCGATTTTGTTCTGTTGGTTTTGTTAATAAAATAGTCATAATCATAATTTGATGATTAGAAAATAATTTTAATAATCGATATTGTTGTCGACAATTGTTTAAGTCTTCAATCCATAATTCATATAAAGACTTGAAATGTTGATAACGTCTTTCTAATTGTTGAGTTCGTTTTACAATGAGCTGTTTAAGTTCATCTTCATTTTCCTCCGTCGAATTCTTTAAATCATTTAAAAATCTCTGAAATTCGTCTGAAAAAGAAAAATAATTTCGATTTCGAGTAATATTTGAATGGATTTTTCTGCATACTTTGATTATTATCATTATGATCTTGCGGATCCAATTGAATATAGATATCAAATTCTTCTTCTTTCAATTGAAAATTTGGATGACCAGACGTTTCCAATTGTTTAAGTATTGAATAAATCTTTGTTAGTATTTCAAATAGATTCAATTGTTCATTCAATAAGATTTTTTTGTCAATCATATTTGATTGTAAATCAACATTGCAAAATGTTAGTTGACGTTTGTGATCATCGGTATCAGACATCGATAATATACGTTTTAGTTTTGTGTGTTGCTGAGGTTCATTATCGTCGTTAGTTTCCATCGAACTTCTATCAATTGAATATTCTATTTCAAAATATGATTCTTCGTTTATTAAACGTCGTAAATAATATTTCATTCGACCAGTTTTATATAAATGTTCCATAACAATAAGAGCATTGTCAAGCATCGAAGTGTGTTCTGTTGATAACCATAAAGCAACGGTTTGACTATTATCATTGACAACTAGAATAAATAAACAAACAATTCAATCGACTTGTCTTTTGAAAAACTACTGTTATATATTTACTTTTGATATGTTCTAATGAATGTTCATCAATATTTGATAAACGAGAAACACTATTAATGAATTCTTCGATAGTATTTACTTGATAAACAAATGGTGCACATAATGTGTGTGTAATAATCCAAGAATTGAGGATCATATTATTACGTTCTTGTAATTGAAATTGTGCGGTTAAATTATCTTTCAATTCTTGGAAACGACGTAGTCCCTGTGCTGAATATAAATCTGATTTACTCATTTGTTGAACAACGTTCGAACAGATAGTCATAGTTTTAATTAATTGTAAATGGTGATTTGTTAATTTTTGAAAACGTTCACGCAATTCGTTGTATGTTTCGCTCATTTTTTTAAGGGACGAATTTGTATCAATATTTAATTGTTGTAAACCATTCATTGACTCACCATGTTCGCCATCATTTTTAATAATATTAAATTTTTGTATACAATTAATTATACTATCCGTATGACTGTAATATTGGTATGTTTGTAACCATTCACAAACTTGTTCGATTTCTCTATCATTTAACTGATCTGTTGTTTGATTGTTCGATATCGAACGGTTGACAAATAATTGTCTAACTTCTTCACGAACATTGATATTTTTATCATAAAAAACTGTTTGAAGACCTTGAATTTCGTGTAATTTAATCTCACCACTTAAAAGTGTATCAATAAATGAAAATGTTTTTTTGGTTGTTCGATTCATGTCAGCTATTTTCACAAGTTGATTCGGTTCTTCGAAAAATTGTCGAAAACATATTGTGAATATTCCATGAAATAAATGACATGTCTGAGTCGGAATTGGCAAAATTTCATAACGAATTGTACGTGGTGTATAACGATTTTTATTATCAATATGAATTATTAAATAACCTTTTTTCAATGATTTAAATTCTCCACGAAGAATTTTTTTATTGATAGGAGCATCTTCTTGATTAAACAACACATGTGATTCTTGAGAATCGTTGATTTGAAACGAGACTGTGATATTACACTCATGTTGATCACAAATGATTGACCATCGTACAATTCGACGATCATCAATATCAATTAAATGTTTGTGGACAGCTCGAGCAGCGACTTGGAATTTATTATTTGGATGCAACTGTATTAAATTCGATTGAAAATTTTTCCATTGTTCTGGTAACATGAGTGCACCATCTCGAATAACTTTAAACGATTGTAGACAATCAAATAAATGACAGAGACGTTGAAGATCATCGACTGATCTGAGTATATCAATAATTTTTTGTATATTTTCTTTAATTTCAATGATTGACATTGATCGATTGGTTTTAATGGCATGAATTTTATTATATAAGTCATCACTATTTTCCACTCCAGACTTTTTAAGCCAGTTGATAATATCTTGAAAAAGACCAAGAAATTCATCGAACCATTTCAGCCAATTATCAACTTGCTGAATAAAATTTTTAAAGAAATCTTTCTTCGATTCTGCTACAGTCAAATTAATATTTTTCGGTTTGGGAATCGAAACAATCGAGTCGATTTTTGAGTTTGTTAGAGGAAATTTATATTTTCCTGGATCTACTGATTTAATAATTTTTTCTAAATCATAACATGATACAAATTCATCAACAATTGAGTTCTGTAATAGCCCATTGTATGTTGTACGTGATTCTACGATAAAATAAACGAGAATAATTAATTAACATGAATAAAAATGACTCGACTAACCTTTGAGTTTCAAAATATTTTCAATAACAATATGTTGTTTGTTAATAAATTCATTCACTTGGTTGATATTAATAAAACGACAACTATCTTCTCGGGCATGCAAAATATATTGAATGGTTGTTGGAATATTTGGAAGAAATAGAATTGAATTCACAGTTTTTTGTATAATATTTTCAAAAATATTGTTAACAAGAATGATTGTTAAATAATCATTTTTATCATAAACGTGATGCTTGATAGTGTTTAACCAGTCATTTAAAGATACAAGTATTTCATTTGGTTCTGCCATTTGTAATTTCATAAAGTTTAAGTAAACAATTCTTGACCAAATATGTTCTGACCATCTGTTATCTTTATGGTTACTAGTAAGAGCTGTATAGTCATTTAAAGATATGTTTAACCAGTCTGATGGAATATTAAACACATAATCGTCTAGCCATTCATCTTTTATAATATCGGATGGAAGATCATTTTGGATGAAATTGTTGAGTCGAATTAATTTTTTGAATAGATCTTCGATTTTACTTGGTTTATTAGTTTTATGTTTATCTAGTTTGAATAATAAATGTCGAATAATTAATAAACAAGATGAATGTTGTAAAGAATGTGCCGTTGATAAATAAAGAGCAGATTCTAAAAGCTGTGTCAAGTCATGTTCTTTCAAACTCGAAGAATATTTTTCATCATTAAGTTGCTTGTCTAAACATTTGCATAAAATATCGTCGAGCATTCTTCTGAAAGCTTCAGAACTTTTCACTTTTTGTTCATTTAAATATTTAGTGGATTTGTCGTAGTAATTTATGACTTCAACAGGTAACAAATTTTCTGTTCGCATAATTAACGTCATACTCAAATATTTCTCGGTGCATTGGTTGATTTCATAAGATTCACTTATATTGAGAAACACATCCCATACTGTTTGCGGAGTTGTGTATTGAGAAAATTTGGTTAGATAATTTCTGAATAACGTTGTATCTCCTCTACTCAGTAGATCTAATAGCCAAGAAATATCTGACACCAAATATAGTTTTTGTTGTATTATTTCACCAAATCTTATTTTAAATCGCTCGAAGAAGATTTTGTGATCTAATTTCGATATTTCAATAAGCTTATAATAAGCAATAAATGGTCGTTGTTCTAAATCCTTGCATAATTCATCGATTGATGCGAGATATATAATGGCTGACATATCAAGCGGAAATTGTTCAAATGCTTGACAATATTTTTCGTAAAGTTCATTAAAATCCTTAATCGATATGTCCTTCCATTCCCGTATGCCTTGCAATAAATTAGACCATGTTAAAGGGCTGTCTTTTTTTATAATTAAAGAAGCTTGAAATGCTAATTTACAAAACACAAAAAATCGCTCTAACATGTCGATGCTTGGTATCTCGATTATCGTATCAATGTGTCGTTGAAGATCGATTAGTTTCAATAATTTTTCGTCTTCTGTATAAAGATTCGGCTTTAAACCGTTGGATGATTGAAATAATGAAATTAGTTGCCGATCGAATTCACGTTGAAACTTTTCTATTCTATTCTTCTTCTCCTTTAGAAAACCAATATATTGCTTTATTCGACGATAAATATAGAAGTATGCATCAATACGCTCGGCAAATAGCTTTATATATTCAGGAGATTTTAAACTTTCAGTTGCGACTTCAATGATAAAATCCACATCTGTTGAAACCTTTTTGTTTTGGTCACGATCATTTGACTTATCATAGTCGTTAAATTTTTGAACTACGAAATCAAGAAAATCAAGTCCACCACCATTTGCACCTTCAAAAACCTTTCCAATCTCTTGTGCTTTTTCTGATGGTTTATTGTCTCCTATAGCGTAGTCATAAAGAGACTTTATTAAACGTTCCATCTGATTAATGAATTCTAATTCGTTGGTTTCTTTTTGTTGAATAAAAATTTAATTTCGTTTTATCTGAAATATAACGAAAACTATACAATTATCTTTTGTGGTATTAGAGAATGATGGTATATTTCAAATATGGTTTATTTGTGAAAATGAACGAACTATGCATAGGATCATAGATTATGCATCGATAGGCAAATCTCAATTAGTGGCGGCACCAGGATTTTTGACTGTGTTGAATCTCGTCAATGAAGCGTGGGTCTGATCAGAAACTCATACAACTGTTATATTGTAGGTAAATGATGGATGTTTGTAAGCGAAATTTTTCAGTTAGCGCTTGTGCAAAAAATTAGCATTCTTCTGAGCCCAGTTTTCATGTTGCCATAGTAGGCTACATTAAAATTAATCAACAGATTTCAATTTCATCGCAAAATTCGTAACCCTTATACGGAGTCAATGCCTTTAAGAATTTTGCTGCAGGCTACTAATACTGAAACAAAAATCCTAATCACTATAACTACTGGACGAATGCAGATTTTGCAATGAACTTAAAATCTGTTGATTAATTCTAATGTAACCTACATATGGCAACATGAAAACTAAGCTCAGGAAAATGCTAATTTTTGTGTAAGCACTAACTAAAAATTTCGTTTACAAAGATCCATCATTTACCTCCAATATAATAGTTGTATGATTTTTAAATGAGACCCACACTTCATTGATGAGATTCAACATAGCCGAAAATCTAGATGCTGCCACGAGATCATAGTATATTTTATACATACTTTAAAATGTAACTTCTCACACGTTTTTACATACTTTGAAAACAGACAAATATTGTAAGAAATATTTTACACACAAACTTGTAAAACAGAAGAAACGGTTGCTTGGTTTTTTCTTGGTTAAAAATTACTGTTTTCTCATTCACAAAGAAAAATAAGAGAAAACGAAATCTGCGTTCTTCTGATGTGCGTTGTTAAGTAACATGTAGGAGGGTATAGAAATGAGTGTTGACATATTTGGATTTTTCCCATCGTGGAAGAAAAGAGCAAGAGAGGATAAAAACATTCTCGATTTGTTGTTGTTTTTTTGAATAAGATCACAACATGAATTTGTGGCATAGCAATACCTCTACGAAGAAAGATTACCAACTATCAGATCCCTTTCCAGCACTTAGGGTGTCCGTTTTCCACACTATCTTTATTCGAAATCAGCTCACACTTATATACAGTCAAACAAGAGGGAGAAAACACACAATCATAGGGAATATTCTGAATGTAATCCTAACCTAGATGTGGTTGATAGGATTATTCCAGTGAAGGAGAACGAACAAGTGACGTCATAGAGAAAGTGAAAAAGATATAATTCATTCTTCTAACATCAGCTAAAACATACGTGCACATATATAGTCCACCATGCTGATTTCAAATATCATAATCTCAATCAGTAAAACTATTTATGAACGTACTTTTATTTGCTTTTTTTTATCAAATTCAATGAATAAAGTTTCGAAATATTATAAATTAGTCTCCATGATGCATCATTAACTTTCAACATACATTTTCAGCCGATATTATGATACAGCTTCGATTCTACTGGCTCACTGAAGTAAAATCCGCCGTCGTTTTTAACAGTTAATAAAATGTGTTCTCTTTGTATGACATCATATGACGAAGATGCATTTATTACTTGTACACATTGTTCGCAAAAACTATCTTTCCAATATTTTTTCACTTCA
>ERZ781398.2377-NODE-2377-length-16097-cov-4.814238_pt1 | contig 16097 bp, 10 predicted proteins | sample MGYA00433077_ERZ781398 | MGnify/ENA primary metagenome ERZ781398 (study PRJEB29847, sample SAMN06458254) | wastewater metagenome | isolation source: Wastewater bioreactor | place: South Africa: Cape Town | study: EMG produced TPA metagenomics assembly of the... | reverse complement strand
AGTGCATCGGCAACAGTTAAACGTTCCCATTGATCGAGTTCTTGAAGAATTTTAACTTTCGATAAGAATTCTTCATACATCTTACGTTTTTTAATAGTCGAACCCATTAAAATCCGTCGATAAGTCTTCAAAAAACGAAAAACAATCAATCGATTGAAGAACAACAACAACAAAAAAACAAACAAACTAACTTTTCTATCAATAGCCCACAATTTACAATCGGTCTTAGCTTTAATTGTTGCTGCACGTGGTGTTCCATAGATAAGAGCTAATTCTCCGAAACTACCTCCATCGGAAATGGCTGTCACACATTTATTATTAACATAAACTTCGACATCGCCTTGATCAATAATATAAAAGAAATCGCCTTCTTCACCTTGCTGAATAATTGTTTCTCCTTCTTTGTAATTAAACGGTTGCATTGCATCGAATATATCGGATTTTTCATTATCATCCAAATGTGAAAACAATAAATTGGTTTGAATAGCTTTACTCAATGCTTGCATGGTCGCATAGTCTTTGGGAATAACTGTTTTAACATAGGACGTTGCATCTTCTTCTTTGTAGGGTTCAGCTGACACAGCTCCACGTCGTTCGCGAGCTTTGACATCGGTCGAATGATATTGTTGATGAGACGAATCATTTAAATCATTTAAATCATCGTTTTCACCGGTTTGACTTCCGTTGGTTGACTGTTGTCGTTGACTCATCGACGATGTTTTCTTTGTATTGGAACGAATTTCTGAGTTGAGTTTAGTAAAATAATTGGCGAGGAATTCAATGGGATTCGAGGGCTTTTTTAAACATAATTGAACAATAGAATCACGGAGAACATTTTGAATATCATGTTTAGCTATGTAAATCTCACAATCTTTGACTGTCTGTTCGGACAAATTGTCGACCATGATTTTGAAAAAGATTTGAAAGCCTAAATAAAGAATAACAATGAGATTTCCTTCGATGTCAAATCAGAGAGTTGGAAAGGAAAAGAATAAATCGAAGAATAGATTTTTTCATCGAGAAAGAGAGAGAGAGAGAGGAAAAAAGAATCGTCGAAGGTCGATGAGAAGAAAAAAGAGCGAAAAAAAAAACTAACGAGTCATATCCGCTAGCGATGTGCCCGAGTAATAAATATATAGAAGATGACATCGACAATATCTTGACACAGAACAAAATTTGGAACTGCCGCTTTCTGCTTCTTCTTCTTTAACAAAGAACTGATTTGTTATCTCGATGATGAAAAAGATTCGTCTTTTCTCTTTCGTTTTTTTTGTTGATCTCGAAACGTGACGAAAAGAAAATGATTTCGTTGTAAAACAAAACACGCAATTTGAAATGTCGATCTCTAACTGCATGCAGCGTGTGTGTCACTTGATTTCTCATAAAGAAGAAAAAAAAACATCAACATGACATTTTGTATTTATCATCAGCAACCTATTCGAAAATTTTGATTAACAAGAAACAAACAAAACAAAAATTCCCGTTTGTTCTTCGCTTCTGCGAAACGAAGAAGAAGCAACAAAAAAAAAATCTTCGCGCTTTTATCTTTGCAGCTGCTTCCTTCTCTCATCGAATCTTATCGAAACGAATTTTTTTTTGTTCGCATCTGTCGTCAATATATGTTAATCGAAAACTCAAGAGAGAAACAAACCGATTCAAATTTTTGCATTTTATTTCTTCTTTAAAAACAAAACTTACATTCTAAATAACGTTGATCAGGAGATGAATAAAGAGAAAATAACTGCTTAGCTTCTTTTTTCCATTCGCTTTATGTAGAAAAAAAAATAAAAGAAGAAATCACTCGTACGTCATACATATATACACGACAAACTATATAAGAGGAGAAAAAGGAAAAAAAAACATAGAAAATAGTATTCGACGTGAGACTCTCTTGATAGAATCGAGCGTGAATGTCTGCAAGCAATTAGAGAGAAAAGAGATTTTTCTTTTCTTATTTTCGCTAGATTCGATCTTTTGCTTCATTTACTCGTTTCGCATTCCAAGACGGAAAACGAAGTCTGCCGCGATTTATCATCAAATCAAAAGACGACGAACAGGCAAAACCGATTTCAAAACAAGAAAACGTCGTTTTTTTTCTTCTTCTTCTGCTTCTGAAAGTGAAGTCTTTGATTATGTCTCGTTCAATTAACAAGAAAATTGTCAAACATCCGACGTTATTTTCTCGTCTCGAATCAAACTAATCAAGTTCGTTAGTTGTAAACATCAAACATCATTTCCATTTTAATGATCAGAATAATAATACGATGAAAGTTATCTTACCGGAAGAAAGAAGATTGACGAACCGTTTATTTATCTAAAACATAAAGGAAAAACGATCTCGACAAACTTTTGTTTTGTTTTGTTTTTCCCAAAAAAAAAGAAAACGGATTAAGTAGCAACTCGATCTGTTCTCGTTCTTTTTTCTCTTGTGTTGTGTTTTAATCAAACATCATTTCTGCGATGAGAAACTTGTTTAAATATCAAATTCAAAGTAAAGAAATAAGAATTCTGTTCTCACTGTGTGTGTGTATTTTTGATTATTTTATTTAAATTGAATTTCTTTTCTTTTCTCAAAGATTGGCCTCTTTATTTGTTTTTTTTCTTTTCTCTTCGACAAAGAAAACAACTCGTCGAACTCACAAAATCATTTTAGTTTTTTTTTATTTATCGAATAATTTCATAACGAAGAAAAAAAAAGAAGGAGGAGGAGGAGAAGAGATAATTTATTTAATTGCTTGTCAACTTCAAATTAAATCAGATCATTACTTTGCTACATGCAGAAAACGAAGGAAAAACTTTTCTTGGAAACTAATCTCATTTATTTTCCCATATAAAAATCTCCAATCAGTAACAAACAGCAACTAGCGACATTAACAATTCATATATTATTCGATTGTGTTCTTCTTGCCCTTTTTTTTTCTTTTGAACAAATCGAAAAATTATCAAAGAGATTTAGTTAGAAAAAAAAGAAAATTTTGAAAGAGAATAATTTTATTTCAATTGCTGAATTAATTAACCAATAAATATGAAATCTGAACGTTGTTCATCAATGAAAATGTTCATAACGGAACAAATATTAATTAGTTCTTTCTCAAGTTCTTCTATTTTTCTCATTTGACAAACAAATAGAATGACGAATGGAAACCTTTCTGCTTGGCTTGAAGTTTCAAGTAACAAACAAAAAAAGAAAACACGATATTGTTCATCGATTGATTATCAAACTGCATATTTAGATAATCTCGATAACGAACGATCTTGGATTGGCAAGTATGTTGAGTTGGATCAACGAAAACGTCGATTAAGATTGTATTCTAATGAAGTATGTCAGTTCTTTTCATTTTGATGTCGAAAGAATCAAGTAGATAAACTAAACAAAGACGAGATTAACCTTCGGAACATATCGCTCTTTTATATAATATGTCCATCGTCTTGTGTCGATATTTCATCTTCTTCGTACTTTGCCACATATCATCGCATGAGGCAGTTTCAACATAAACATGTGGGAGACATAGATGAAATGTTTGTTCCAATGGAGACGGTACACAAGCAACTTCTCTTTCCTTTTTTTTTCTGCATATACATCCGTTAGGCTATATACCCTCAAGAGAATATATTGAACAGATTTTTTAATTAACTTTATATATGAGAAGTCCTCGATGAGCCGATATTTTTTGGTAAAAAGAATATTTGTAACAACAAAGAAACAAAATCTGTAATTTCAGTGTATTCGTTCGAATTCGAACGATAAATCCAATAGTGTTTTGTCTGATGTAAATCATGAAATGATTTCATCGTTATCATCGTCATCTTCGTCATTACATAAATCAACAAATGTTAATATTCGATCGAATTGTACATTACAATCGTTATCCGAATATCTTTCTCCTTCGTTATCAAAAACAATTTCTTCATCATCGATTATTCGAAATGACAAATCAATTGAATCCAATCAGATCTTATCACTAGGTAACACCAAAATCTCGATTGACTTTTCTTATCACAAATATCGATCGAATCATTAATTGTCTCGAACGATTTCTCTTGTTCTCTTTCTGTTTCTCTTTTGTGATTGAATCAATAGATTCTCTATATCGATGTGGGTGCGTATACATCTACACACACATTGACTTCCGTAATTGATAAAGAATGACATCCATATCTTACATAACAAATATTATACTCTTTTTACATTTCAAACAAAAGACTCGAAAGTGAATACAAATGCATATTCAAGGTATATATTGAGATGCACGCATTGGTTCATTTCGTAGAGATTGATCGAAAGAGATTAGAAACTGTCCTTGCATTCAAACGACAGTTAATCTGTACGAGTTTTAATGAGAATTGATTTGTGTATTTCTACATCGTTCGTTTTTTTTTATTTACTTTGACTTTATATAGTTAAAAATAAAATAAAATTCCATTAAAATATTGATTTCGTGTTGTCAGATCGTCCTTCTTTGTCCGTAACAACAACAACACCAATCAATCGACAATCAAAAACAAAATTGTCTCAATTTTTCGCTCGATCATCGTTTGCAAATCATTCGTTAAAACGTACAAAAAGTGCCACCAAACTGGAACGACAACGACGTCAACAACAACAACAACAATCACAATCACAATCACAAACATTTCTCCCGTAAACTCTCTCGATAGAATTCCTCCGAAAAAAACAATCGTTGTCTTTCTTGTAGAAACATTCCATCGAATCGATCTCGTTCACATGAATCTCTGCTGATCTCTCACAGGCCTGGAAACGGTCCATTAGGATCGATTTTATCTGCCAAACCAGTTGAAATCTTCTTAGATAATTGTCATGTTCGTCGTGTTCATCCGAGTATTCTTCAATCGAGCGACGTCAACGATCAACATCTCTCGTATCACTACGTTCAATTAACAGCGGATCAACAAAATCAAAATCTTTTCCTTCGTTCGAAACAATGTTTCACCGAGAATAATCTTCTGTTGAATCAATTACGTTCGACTTGTTTCGAGAAGTCTGCAGATGGATTGAGAATGGACAATTCACTCGATATTTGGATTTTAGAAGCCAAAGGTTTACCGATCAAGAAAAAGTATTTTCGAACGAAAAAAAGACAAAAAAAAACGAAGTCCTCAACTTTTCGAATTTAGATATTATGTCAAAATCTTTGTTGATGAAGATATTTTCGGGAAAACAACGAGCAAAGAACGACGAGAGATTCTTTTCTGGGGAGAAAATTTTCTTTTCAAAGATATTCCCGAAGGTTGTTCGAATGTTCGTTGTAAAATCTATCGTGAAAACGATAAACGCAAACAAAAACAAGTGAATGGATTCGATAGTGATTTGATCGGTTGGGTTGATATACCTTTATCAACAATCACGGGAAATCAATTCGTTGAGCAATGGTATCCGTTGCAAATTTCGAATGGAAAAGAAAAATCGCAGAAAACTCAAGAAAATTCAATTAGTATTCGAATTAAATCCAAATATCAACCCATTGAAATCCTACCGATTGACTCGTATTTACATTTACAAGAAGTAGACCGAACAGATTTTGTTTTATCGGAGAGAAACACTTCATTTTTCTTAGTATATTCATCGAAATTATCGTCAATTAATTGAAATTCTCGAATCACATATCAGTCTCCGTGATAAAGACGAAATCGGTAGATATTCAAATCGAACGAAATTGTTTGTTTATTTTTCTAATTTGTTTTCTAGCAACGTCATTGACTCGAATTGCTCAATCGTTATCGTTCTCGACGGGCTTCCTCGTCGATATCATTCAAGCTGAAATCTTATCAACAGCTGATAACACGTTAACATTTCGAGGAAATTCTATCGCAACAAAATCGATGGAAGCCTATATGAAACTCATCGGAGACACATATTTACGTGAAACATTGACTCGTTTTCTCTCGGAAATCGTTTCGATGAAAAATCTGAACAATGAAATCGATTTCGAAGTCGATCCCGATCGAGTTTCGAATATTCAACATTTAGAAAGAAATCAAATCACATTGAGATTCTTATGCGAACAAATCTGGTCGCAAATTCAACAATCACATCACACTTTTCCTTCGTAAAACTTCTCGTTTTTTATATTTTTCGAAAGATTTTCTATGAAAATTGTTTAGACAATTGAAACGAATCTTCTCGAAACTCCGTCAATTATCTTCATCCGATGAGACGATGTTTAATCTAATCAGTGGCTCAGTTTTCCTTCGTTTTCTGTGTCCTGCTATTCTATCTCCTAATTTATTCGGCCTTACTCAAGGTAAAACAACTCATTTGATACATCTCAAATGACTTCTCTAGATTTTGTTTCTCATTAGAATATCCAAATGAAAAGGCATCGAGAAAGTTAACTCTCATTGCAAAAACTTTACAAACATTAGCCAATTTTTCTAAGTAATCGAGAAAAAAAAGAAGCGAAACCAATGAAATTCATCCTCGTCTTGTTTTTTTCTTTCGAAAAGATTCGGTCCAAAGGAATCGTATATGAAATTTATGAATGACTTTGTGAGCAAAGAATCGGATAATATGCGACGATTTTTAGCAAATATTTCTGTAAGATTCGAAAACAAAAAAACAAATCAGACAAAAGAAAAGAATTGATTTTGATTAGACAATCGACGCAGATTCAATTGAATCCGAATCAATCGATGATCATCTTCGATGTGAAATCGATTTAGGTCGCGAATATTCAATTCTTCATTCGACATTAATCGATGTTTTCGATCAACTCGAGTCGAATATCCGACAAAATCTCAACGAACTCGAATATATTCTTCACGATCTTTCCAATCTCAAATCAACTTGTTTCTCTTCGAAATCATCTCAAGCTCAGATTCATTTTCATCATCATCATCATCACATTTATCATCATCCAACTTCATCTTCACCTTACGATAGTCAAATATCTTTATCATTAAATGGCACAATGACAACAAACGCATCATCTCAAGGTTATCATTCGATTTCAACCTCATCGACAAACACAAATCTCGAGACAAATCACAAAGAATATCAACGTTCACCGTTAGCATTTACAAATCCACTTTACAATGAAAAACAATTGAATCTATCCGATGATGAGAATGATCATTCTCCACCAACTCTAACGTTTCTCAATAATTTCTGTGTTCAATCACTAAATGAATCTCCTCGACAAACTCATCTCGTTCATTCGCCAAGTGACCAATCTCTTGCTCGAAAACAATCGCCTCTATTCATTCTCAATAATTCATATCTAAGACGAAGTGCACAAAATCTCGTCGATCCACCATTGAGTTCGAGATCGACTTATAATCCGCCGAAAATGGGCGTCAAAGCACTCAATCATACATCTGCCAATAAACTCAATGTAACTCAGCGTTCACCTTTGCTTAATCTCTATCAGGAAGAAAAATGTCGACGAATTCAATCGGAAAAACAAACTGAACGGTACGTTTCTTGTTTTGACCTGATCAATTTGAGAACTATATTTATCTCTCAGATTTCGTTCTCATGAAACTGTTGTCTAGCAAAACAGGTGGGTCTTTTGTCGAAAAGCAGCATGTCTCTTTTGCATCTTGTCGTTTGCATTAGGCTTTTGTTTTTGTCGTTCGTTTTGTTGAAAATATTTAATTCGATTTGTCTTTGTTGTAGACTTCGTGAAGAATTGAAAGAATATCGTCAATTGATCAATGAACAATGCTTTTTAAATTGTTCGTTTTCACTCGACAATGACGATGATTCGAAACCAATTGAAGAGATTTTATCTGTAAATTCAAATGAATTCAATACGGATTATCAATCCCAAAATGAGAATCAGTGAAACAAAACAGTTGTGTTTGAATTAGTATTAGTTGTCATTTATTCTCATTCTTTTCTTTTGTTTTGTTAATAAAAATTGAAAATAAAATTCGTTTTGTCATTGACTGACCTCTATTTCAATTTTTGTTTCTCGATGGATTCTTGTCGAATGAAAAATTCTTCTTCCTTGAGTAAGTTAGCTATTTGTTAGTTAATTTCAGATAAATTCTTCGCATGGCCTCTGCCGTCGATAGTCAACCGCAAATTAAATTGTAAAATTAGATTTTCATTGAAAAATTCGAAATTGATTTTTGTTTTTGTAAAGAAAAAGTGAATTACAATGTGTATTCTGCCAAGCAAATATTCAATCGACGAACATGTTGACTGAACATTTGATGTTATGTGGGAATAAAACTGAACAATGTCCGAATTGTGAAAAATTTATTCGACGAGCTATTTTTGCTTATCATTATGAGAATCAGTGTGCAAATCTTGATGAACCTGATCTAACACCCACAACGACAACTAACGATTCAGTTCAATTGCGAACGTATCAATTAGAAAAACCTTCAGCCCCTAAAATAAGTCAAAGTCTGATTTTGAGTTTTGTTCGATTTATTTCAATAAGAATTTATTTATCTTGAAAAGGACATTCGTTAGATATTGTTGAATGTGAATTTTGTAGACAAAAATGTGCTCGAAGTGATTATCAAACTCATCAAGTATATGGTTTACTAAAATTCATATTGATAAATTCAAACTTGTAGGACAATTGTCTAAAAAATCCTGAGAAAAACAAATCAAATCGACAACGAACATCATTACTACCTGACACAAGCCGGCGTATGTTTTCTATATTTGAATTTCGAATATTTTCATAGGATAATTTTTAGGTGATTTGCCAACGGCAGAATCAACAGATGTTACTTATATTCCATGTGAATTTTGCAGACAAAAATGTACTAAAAATGACTATCAAACTCATAAAGTACACGGTTTATTGAAATTTCTATTGATAAATTCAAACTTGTAGGACAATTGTCTAAAAAATCCTGAGAAAAACAAATCAAATCGACAACGAACATCATTACTACCTGACACAAGCCGGCGTATGTTTTCTATATTTGAATTTCGAATATTTTCATAGGATAATTTTTAGGTGATTTGCCAACGGCAGAATCAACAGATGTTACTTATATTCCATGTGAATATTGTCAAAAACAAATTGATTTCAATCAGTTTTCAACTCATACTGTAAAACAATTCTTTAGATTGACGTGATTTTTGTTTGAATTAAAAACAAATATTTAGGAACAATGTCGACAGAAGGAAACTCGTCGATTACAAACTCGTGCTGAGTAAAACTTTCTTGATTTTATCTACGAAAATCGATGTTATTCGTATTGTTCTTCAGAATAATCAATCGAGAACCTGGAATCGACCAAGTTGAATGCACATATTGCAAAGAATCACAACCGCTTCGCCATTTGCATTCTCATGAAGTAATTTTGTTAAGAAAATCTTTGTTCTTGTAAAGTCACATTGCTTTCGAATTTGTATTTCAGCTAATCTGTGATAGAAATCCACGAAATGAGAGATCAAATCGTTTACGAATTAGATCACTCGCATCAAGTAATTCTATTCATTAATTCTTTAACCTTTTACTTTTGAAAATGATTTTTAAGCATTGCCTTCCTTTTCAATACCGTCGTGTAGAACACTATTCAATATGATTTCAACTGATCCATCGTCTTCGACTCGAAACAAATCCAATGAGTTTCGTGAGACAGAAAAACAACGACGTCTATCCTCACATGTGAAAGCAAGTCTCGAGCAACCACAACGTGAATCTTCATCATCATTAATTAATTCTGATTATGAGAATTCAGAACGTGGTCGACCATCGACTAGTTCTCATTCAAATGTGGACAGACTATCATCACAACGAGAAAAACGTTCGAGTGCAACATCATTGGATAGAAGACCAAGAGAACATGAACGAAATTTGTCGTCAACACGATCAACATCATCAAGTCAAATAGATTTATTCAGAAATTTTAGTTTTATTCAATTGATTTTCTTCTAGTGAGTCACACTTCACGTGCACATTCGGCAAGACGAGTATATTTAACAGAGACTCATACAACAAGTAAATATCAGCTTGCAAGATCAATTACCATCGATCGAGTAAATTGGCAAATTAAACTCCATATCAATTCCCTCTTTCGTTTTCTTATTCTTAGACTCATCAGCCAATTATACGTGAATCTGTTCGTCCACGACCATCATCTGGAACATCAAAACCTTCGTAAATTTCTTTTCTAAGTGAATTTTCCTTCGAAAAAAAATGTTTTCCTTTAGACTGGTGCAGCCACCAATGAAATTTTGAAAATAATCGATAATATATTTCGTGAATAATTTTCTTAATATTCGAATAAAACTGTGAGACTTTTACTTAACACAGATAGCTGAGTCATTTTTAATATAAACTTTGTCTTCTATTCTCAATGGGAGATGTTGTGTTTGTTATTGATAAGAATGTAAATATTTTCTCTTTCGACTTTTCGAAACGACGACATATATCAAAAGTCTGTTTGAGAATGCGTTCAAACCGAATGTCAACAATTCCAAAATCGAACGAATATAATCAAACGAATGGTCAGTTCGGTCGAAATCCGTATGAATTCGAATTGAATATTGACATACGAAAAACTCGACGAGACAACAGTTACGAAGGATCAGGAAAATCGACGTACGAAGTCGAATGGATCGAACACGATGGTCCACCAATGACTCTCATTGAAATCAATGGTGTTCGATTGAAAAAAGAAATCTCATTTTATGTCGAATCAATTCGTCACTGTCGAATTGTTCGAACATTTGGTTTTGTTACAAGTCCAAATCCCGATTCGATTATGTTTCTTCAAGAAGAAGCTTCACAAGGCAATCTTCTTGAATTACTTCATAGAAATGAATTTACACCTGTTGAAAAAGTTCTTTGGGAGATTTTTATTCAAATCAGTGATGGAATGATTTATTTATCCGCACAAGGAATCACTCATGGCAATTTAACTTGTCGAAATGTTCTCGTTTTTCAAATGAATCCATTGAATCCAAAGAAAAACTCGATTAAATTAGCCGATTTCGGATTTATTAAGTCAAGTAAATTATATAAATCAATCGATTCAAATGTCAAAACAACGATCAACATGATTTCTGCTCGATATTCTGCTCCGGAACTGTTAGATCCCGAGAAAAAACCTGAATATTCAGAGAAATCAGATGTTTATTCAATGGGAATTTTAATGTGGCAAGCATCTCAATTCGGTAGTTTACCGTATTCGAATTTAACTCATGATGACGACATTCGACAGATGAAATTCGAAGATAAACGTCTTGCTCGACCTTCATTATGCAGTGACGAATTGTGGACAATTATTAACCAATGTTGGCAAATCAAATCAAAACTACGTCCGTATTTCGATGAAATTAAAGAATCATTAATTAAACTTAGCGAAGAAAAGTATTTCGAATTTCAAAGAAATCGATTTCAATTCCGAAAGTCGTCTTTTTCTTTTTAGAATAGAACCAGTAAAACATTCGATTCCGATAACTGTAAGACAATTTGTTTTGTCAATCTTGTGAAATATAAATTTACTTTCAGAGACCAACGAGTGTTGCCTCTCAAAGAAATCTAGCAAATAGTCTCGGGTAGAGAAATTCATTTCAACAAAATCTTTATTTCAAATCGAATTTATTCTTTCGAAGAGATCTCGATTACAAAGATTGTCGAGACAATACCGATGTGTTTGTCGATTATCAAAATTATCTTAAAAGTTCAAGTTCACAAGAAGTAAATCTTCATTCTCAAAAAAAAAACACAACGTTTCTTTTTCCTTCTGAACAGAATTGTGACACAACACAAACTGAATGTCCATTTTGCAAAGAGAATTTCGACTCGTCAATAGACACACGTCAACATTTACTTCAATGCGGAACTAAAACTGAACAATGTCCAAATTGTGAAAAATTTGTTCAACGAAGTTTTTTTACGTATCACTATGAAAATAATTGCGCTGAAGTTACAAAATCGCAATCGTTCTCTTCGTGCACACGTAAATTGAATTAGAAAACAAATCGACTCTTGTTTTATAATTGAATTTAGTCGATCCACAGGAGACAATCAATTGTGAATTCTGTCAAAATCCATGCGATCGAATTGATTATAATACTCATCGAGTAAATCTTCATGGGAAACATTGATTCATTTAACGATTTTCTATTTAATAGGAGTTTTGCCTCAAGAATACAAAACGAAAACAACAACCAAGTCTATCGACATTTGTTTTTCTAGAAAAACTAATAAAATCATGTTCTTTTTTTTTTTAAATATTCTATTAGATTCCGGTGCAATTCAACGATTCAATTCCGAAGAATTCGTCGTTGTGCCCGAGAGTGCAATTCCACAATCGAATAATATTTCCAAACAAGTAAACTTCAAAGCATTAATTTCATATAATTGAACAACAAAAATCTTTTCTAGAACACTGTCAAAACAAAAAATCCGAAAGATGATAGTGAATCTACAGGTTGTTGCTGTTGTTCGTAATGTTTTTCTGTTAACTGAATTTCGTTCGTTGAATAATAAACAAAAGGATAATTCGACTAGATGGAGTTTGTTTTGCTGAGAGGATAGAGGTCAATTTTGACAAATCTCATTGGCTGGTATCATTGAGTATAAACTCTCTGAGAAAGCTACTCAATGTCAATTGGTGATAAATAAAACGTGTCCTTGTAGATAAATCACTGAAGCATTACATTATCGAATCGTTTTCAATTGAAAAATGCAGCAACGAGTTAAACCAAGACAAATTTCTCCTACAACTAATTCCTAAAAGACAAAAAAAAAGAACAATTAATATTTCTTATCACCACTTGTTGTTTCTTTATTTTTAATTTAGAAAATCGACTAAAGAAGAAAGTTTTGTTTCAATGCAAACAATTAGTTCGGCCGTACTCGGTATTTTCTTTGGTTTTTTAATGAACAAAGCTAATATTGTACTTGCACCGTCAATTCGTGATCAAATGTTGTTTAAACGTTTGACAATGTTGAAAATGTTTTTATCTGCCGTCGGGATGTCGATGTTAAGTGTTTGTTTAATTCTGCTCGTTAATCCGAAAGTCTATCAAAAGACTTTCAATGGATTCATTCAAAAAACTAACCGCATTAGCAGTAAATTCGATACTTATTCTTGTTTTTTTCTTGAATAAAAACAACGTCATTTAGTTGTTGAACTGGTTGTGGGCGGTAGTTTAATTGGAATTGGTATGGTTTTAGCGGGTAGTTGCCCCGGAACGGTGTTCGTTCAAATGTAAAGAGAATCAAACTGAATTTTGATGTTTTAAATTGCCTTTTTTTTTGTTTAATTGTGAAGTGGTTCAGGTCTGAAAAATTCAATTTTAACTGGCATTGGCGGTTGTTGCGGAGTTCTGTTTTATTATTCATTCGTTCAAAAATGTTTGAATAAAAAGGAACTTGATAAATCGTCGATTGCACTTCAACAATTTTCATCCTACATTGGTGCTAAACAATTTATTGTTAATTTTCTCTTTGGAATCATCTTTGTCGGTATTTCATTTGCTGTTGATTATTTTTCTCCTGAAGAAAATCCAAATTGGTCGCCATCGTTATGTGGACTTGGCATCGGTCTTCTACAATTGTTTTTCATTTTGATTTTCGAGAAATCTTTGGGCATTTCAACTGGTTTCACAGTTCTTGTCGCTCAATTATGTCGAATTAAATTGTTCAAACAATTATTTCCTTCATTAGATTCATTTAAATCCGGCACATCGAATCTGATTACAATTTTATTCTCACTCGGAGCCGTACTCGGAAGTTTTCTCTGTTCATTTTCATCGAATCAATTTCCATTGAACGACAAGTACGGCGGAGATGTTTGGCCAAGTTTTTTCGGCGGATTTTTTCTATTAGTCGGCGCTCGTTGTGCAGGTGGTTGCACAAGTGGCCAAGGAATCTCAGGTAACAGAAACAAAATCAACTATTTTTGTTAATATTTTTAATAAAAACAATGTTTAGGTGTGTCACATTTATTAATCGGTTCGTTTCTGGTAACAGCTGCTATGTTTGCGGGTGGAATCTGTTTTGCATTTAGTTATGTTCTTTTGACCAACGATTGGCGTTTTTCTGCTTTATGAAGAGAGAGAGAGAAAAACAACTTCGAATTTTCATATTTCTTTTTCAATGGAATGTTTTTCTTTTCATGCATTGATAAATCAATAAAAATATTAAGTAAACAGAAACGAAACTATTTCATAATTAAAGGTAAAACGTAGTCAGATGACAGTTTATTTTTAACACAAAAACAAAAGCAAAACATTTTATTGGTTTCAAGTTGGCACGTCGTATCGTTTTAATTTTTCATTAGCAAAAAAAGGAAGAAGAAGAAAGAAAAAAACTAACAAGCAGAAAGCATTCGGATTATGATTTCTATGAACGTAATATATTATTATTTTCTGTTGACGTCAGCAGAAGAAAATTCGAGAATTTCACACTTTTGATGTATTTTTTAATTTCTTTTTATTAAAAAAACAATTCGCTCGAGTCCGAGTTAATTAGCAAAATCATTTAATATCATTGACGAACCAAATGTCCTTGAGTGTGCTCGTTTTATTCTTGTGAAACTCAGTAAAAATATGTTATTTTCAAATTAATGGGGCTCGTCATTGATCAGATAAAATGTTTTTTGCGTGTTTGACGTCACGAGGAAAAAAGTACGCAAAAAGATAAATGCGCAGACTAGTAAAAACGAGAGAAGAAGAAGAAAAAAAATCTAATAGCGACGTCTCGCATTCTGACGACTAGACCACAGTTAACATTAACATGCAACGACGACATCGACGCGCGAGAAAACAACAAACTCAACAGTCTTCCATTGATTTCGATTTCAGTTTTTTTCGATCAAATATTCAAATAGAAAAACGAAAAATCTTTTTTAAAAATTTCTTTTTTTATTTTTTCATTATTTTTCAATGACGTTGTTTGCGTCCGAAGAGATACACCGCCACTATCGAATCACCAAAAAAATAAGTCCGTTTTCTTTTTTTTTGCGTTGGCGTTTTTTTTTCTTCTCTTTTCTATGGTTTATAATAAGTTTTTTTCTTCTCACGCTTATTCTTTCTCTACTTACTTGACTGTTGATTCTCTCGTTTCTGTCGGTCTCGATCTCTTGTAATAATATAGAAAAGAAGTTCTTTCGTTTCTGTCACTTACGAGAAAGACATATCGTCTGTAAGTTTTGTCTCGACAAAGGCTTGTCTCGACTACCGACTAACAGAAGACAAAAAAACATTCGTATTTCCCCTGCAAACATAGTTCGACGCACATTTATTACTGATGTCTTTCTCGTTTTCACATACAGATCTTGAGAATATCTTTGCCCTTTTGTTTTCGTCGGCATCAGACGAAGGAAAACAACAAAAGAAAGATTTGCAATTCTAAACTCGAGAGAATTTGTTGGTGTAAATGATGTAAAGATAAGTAATGTGTTTTGTGTGTCCGGTTAGTATATACATTGATGTATGTCGAGTAGTGTTATTATGAAACGAGCAGTTTCTTTGACTATAAAATGCACGCTCTCATTCGTTCAACCTTCACCTCTTACGTTCGCTCGCCGCCCAATTTCTTTCTTTTATTTGATGTTCTCCTCCTCGTCTATTTTTCTGTGTTGGCGAAGTTATAGAGTATAGTTATGTTCGGTTCTTCATTTGCCTCGCCAGTTGTCGGCTCAGTTCTCCTATTGAACATATACGCGTACACATATATAGAAGTTCAACTATCCGTAAGCGACCGACCGACACAAGAAAGAGAAGAAAAAAAGAAGAAAAAAAAAGAATGTATTGAGGATTACGTATATTGCCCGGACCGTCGCTCTCCAGTTCTTTTTTCCTTTGCACTCTTTCTCTCTCTCCCCTTTTTCTCCTTCTTACACAACTCAGAGGGCAGTCATCATCATCATCATCATCGTCGTCGTCGTCGTCTTTTTCATGCTCATGCTCATGCTCATGCTCCTGCGCCCGTGCACTCGGCTTGCGGCGGCACCTGCTGCTGCTGCTGCTGCGGCTGCTGCGGCTGCTGGTGTTCGAGGCAGTCCCCGCCAAGGTCAAGGCCAACGCGGAGGCGGCAGGGAGAGGCAGCGGGGGCGAGGTCCGGGGCGTCGCGTGGCGGCGCTTGGCTCCACCAAGGCTTGGCTCAGCTTGCCCTCCTCAGCTTGGCGGGGGACGACTTCGTACCGAG
>ERZ781398.2374-NODE-2374-length-16108-cov-4.343425_pt1 | contig 16108 bp, 7 predicted proteins | sample MGYA00433077_ERZ781398 | MGnify/ENA primary metagenome ERZ781398 (study PRJEB29847, sample SAMN06458254) | wastewater metagenome | isolation source: Wastewater bioreactor | place: South Africa: Cape Town | study: EMG produced TPA metagenomics assembly of the... | reverse complement strand
AAATGTATTCTAGATCAAATATATTTTTTTTTATTATTATTTTTTTGTCGAAATTAACTATTTGCTTAAGTTTAAATAGAAAGATGTCGATGCAGCGATGTTGTCAACTTTATTGATTTGTTTGTCGATCGAAAGTGAAGGTTTACAATGAATGTACTCATAAAAAAAAGAGCAAGAGTATGTTGTTACAATATCCATGAGTGAAGTTCTTAACATGTGTTTACATGAAGACGAAGAGAAAAAGAACATTGAACTCGATCTAATGCATTAGATGAGGTCGTATTAATGTATATAACGTTTTCTAACAGCTGGATGGCAAATGTGTGTGTGTATATAGTGTTCGAAGATATTTACCTTTCTCTCGTTTCTCTTCTTCTCTTTGAATAATACAAGTTAAACTTTATGCATTATTAAAAAAGATTTGCTATTGTGCATGTGCATGTGCGTGTGTGTACTTTGTACTCATATGTACTTGCAATCGAACATAGTATTGTCATTTTTCATTTGGAATAATCATTACAAATCAATGAGTAAAATTAGTTTCGATTTATTTGTTGAAAGAAAAAACGAAGGAAAAGAACTTTTGGTTCGTTTTTTTCTCTCTTATTCTTCATTTTGTTTGATGGATTATATTACAAAAGGTTTGTCATTTAAATAGTTAAAATGTCATTTATTCTCTTTTATGTTTTCTCAAGGTAAGATCATTTAAAGAGAAGAAAAATAATTTACTGTTTTTTGTTGTTAATGCTAAAAGCGTAAATGAATGTAAAAATAGAACTAGTTGATTGGAATCGAGACTTGATATTTGATCTGTAAAGATGCGCTGCTAGCTAATTGGAGAATAACTGATAAAGGATGAAAGAATCGAAGATATCTCTTCACAGTAAGATTCTTAGTTCTTTTTTTTTTGTTTTTAATATATTTTCTGTTAATCGAAGGTCGTCGATAAGAAGAGTGGAGTGTGTAACCGAGAATATCTCTCGATAGATAATGATAAGAGAAACTAAGAATTCTAATCAAACAAGAAGATTTACGAAATCTTTTTGTCGTCGTTGTTGTTTTTTCGAAGTATAATTCCGAAATATGCAAATAATTAGAAACGATCTTTGAGTCTATTGATTGTACTGTTTATTTTCATTTGTTGGATGGTCTGACATTTGTCTTGTCTTTATGATGAAAACAGATAAAAAGAGTCGAGATGATATCATTTACTTTTCTTCGACAGTATTTCATCGGTATCATCATCATCATCATCGAGGAAATCAAAGATTCACATATACATTAATATAAACATATGCACACAACTTTCCTATTTACGTCCTTCGATGTCTTTTTATATTCCTGGAGGATATCTAATACATTATTAGAGATATAAAACAAAATCAAGATCATCCAGGGTTTCTGACAAATAAATCATAGAGACAGACGCAACTTTCGACATTCGAACTTCGACAAGAAATCATATTTGATCGATCAACATGAAACAAAGAAAAATCGTTTTGACTCTGTTGATGTTGATCCATCAAACATTTGTCAAATAATAACAAAATATCTTTCTCTTTCTCGTTTTTTTTTTCTTCGATTGTTCGTCAACAGTTAATAATAATAATAATAATAATAATCATCATCATCATCACACTCATAGTAGAACGTTAGACAATTATTTGACGAGTTTTGATTTGTTGGTCAATTGTCGAAAAAGAAAAAAAGAAGAAAATATAATATTTTGAAATGTTTAATACGTGCATAAAATAGAGAAGAAAGAAAGGAGAGCGACAGAGAAGACTTAGAAACGTATGTTTGTCTATAAATACGGAGAGAATCAGAAAAAAGTGTTGATCCCTAAGGCACTTTATATTTATTTCGTTGTATTGTAGTAAGAATAAAGTGTTATGTAGATTGTTATGGTGAATAACATCTTTATTTGTGTGTTGAATTGCCTTTCGGCAATGGAGACACATAGAAATCAAGTAAAATAATGTCTCATTGATGATGACTTCTTTGTTTTCTCTCTATTTCAGTTGTGTATATGTTAACTGTTAGTTTCCTGGAGCCATGTGAGAACTATATCCTCGATGATCATATTCTTCTCGTTTCTCTATTCTCTCAATGAAAATACACAAGTAGATATAAGCTACGTATAGATTATTCGTCAGGAATCATTTGAAAAAGTTGACATATTCTCTCGATATTGATCGGATCCAAAAAACGACAGTTTTGAGAAGAAAAAGACTCGCCATAAATGGCACATATGTACATCGTTTAAAGTAAGAAAAAAAATCGACGATTTGTGCACATATAGTTAACATAGACAGAAAAGTGAAAAATCAATCATGCTTGTAGGATATGAATATTGTTCTCTGAATGTATTGGTCGTTTTTTTGTCGATAAATGTGTATGTAGAGGTATGTAGATGTGTATATGCATCATTATATTGAAACATATTTCTTTTTTTCTCGTCGTAGAGAACGTTCGAAGAGCGTGCGTGTATGTATTATATGTCCGCCTATTCGTGTTGTATATCGTTGTCGTAACTAACATATTGCCAATTGATACATTGACAGAAGAGAGAGAGAGAGAGACATAGAAAAATGTTCTTAGGTTAGCATATTTTGCTTAGCTCAAGAGATTTTCGCGAAGAGAGAGAGAAGAAAAAAAAAAGGAGGACGACGATAAGTTTGTCGATAGTTGCTCGAACGAACACGCAACCTTGTTTCTTGTCATCTTTGCGTGTAGCTTATCGAAGATCGTCATCGCATCTAGTTACCATCATTAGTCGATCCAATAGACGATGGGTAAGTAGATTCCATCATCAGATATTTCTCTACATTGATTTATTAATATCACTACATCAACATACAAACAATTAGGTTTTAACCTTTCTTTCTTTCTCTCTCTCTCTCTCTTCCTATCTATCTCGTTTTTGAGTGCAAATCAGTTAGCCTTGTTTTGTTTTGTTGTCGATGTTGCAAATATCGAGTTAATTTTATTCGTGAAAATGAAATAAAAACGAGTAATGACTCTCTCTCGTGTTTTCTTTGGGATCGATTCATTTGCGTTGAATGATACTCGATTTTCTTTTTTTATTTTAAAAAGATTTCCTCTCATTGTTGTTAATGATGACAACAAGAGACTCTTTATCGAAATCATTTTTTGTTTCTTAAGAACAAAAAAAAAAAGAAAGAATGAGAAAATCAAGGTTGTTTAGTTCTCAGTTCAAAATACTTTTCAGTCCATTGCGTTAAATCGTATAAAAAGAAAAACAACGCCAGAATGGATATATAATATCAATACTAATGACAATACTTTGTTTGATTATTTATAGAATATATAATTAATCATGATGATGATGACGACAGGAAACAAATATCCTCGATTTCGAGCTTTTAAGTAAGTTTTAACAAAATCAGAAGACTATTTTTCTATGTGTTGCTAAGATGTGAATAGAGAAATAGATCATTTTTAATTGATTAGAATGATTATTGTTGTTGTTGTTGTTGTTTGTTGTTGAATGTCGACATCTATCCGAGACAATCGTCATGTTTTTTTTTGTTAAAAATAAACTAAAAATAAATATTGAAAAGTGTTTGAATAAATTCGAAATAAAAAAAGTAAAAGAAAAAAAAATGACGACGTAAAACAAGCGAGAGAGAGAGGTCTGTCAAAAAGTAAATTGCTATAAGAATGGTAGAAGATAGATGGTAGTTTGTTCATTCATAGATGTTGTTGTTTAAGTGTAAGTGAATATGATGAATGTATTTCAATGACTCGGGTCAAAGAAGAAGAAGATGATGATTTCCATTTCGAATAAGATAAATGTCATCGTGATCTAGATCAAATCATTTCAAACACGAACGACAACGATTGATCATAGATCGTTTTTTTTCTTCTTCTTTCTAAAATGAGTAACGATCGTCCATCATATCATCGAAATCGATCGTTCCCAATAGATTTTATTTTCTCATTTCTCCTAACGATCTTTTTGTTTGTTGTTATTTCTCATTGAGAAAGAGAAGTTCATTTACATTTGATGTTGAAATGTATTTTTTTTTGTTTCGAGTGATCAACTCGAGAGATCTTAGTCAAGTTTTATGAGAAAAAGAAAAGAAAAACAACATTGACGACGTAAGATTCTTGGAAATATTTTCAATGACGTCAACAAAAATAATTTATTATTATCAGGTTGGTTTGTATCAAATTATTTACGCATCAAATTACGCTTTTTTTTCTTCTTTAGAAAATATTCTGATAGGTTGGTTTTCTTTTTCTTGTTTTTTTTATATTAAAAATGAAAATCGTTTTAAGGTAAAAGAGTGAAGAGAAAAAAGAACGTTTTTTTTTTTGGCTAAATTCTTCTTTCTTTTTTGATTGAAACGTATTGATTAAACAATCGACAAAAATAAGAAAACTTTGCCGAGAGATGAATTGTCGTTATGATGATCTGTTAGTTAATATTTGTCTGTTTATACTTGAGAAATAGAATTTTGTTCAATCAGGAAGCATTTCTAGTTTCAAGGAGCTATTCATATAATAGAAATGACTTTTATTTGATAAGCTAACTTTCTTTTTTATCTCAATGATGATTGGCCTCAAGACAAATTCGTCTGCAACAAAAAAAAAGAAGCAAATCCTTAATTTCTTCTTTTCTTCTTCTTCTTCTGCTGCTGATGCTTCTTCGTTTTTTTTATCTTGTGTTCTGTTTGCTGATGAGCTGGTTGATTGGCATTTTCTTCTTCTACACTTGTCTATTTTTGACATTTAATGTTCGAGAGAAACTTGTTTCCGTAATGTTACATTGAGGCAAGATTAAAGAATCTCTATTCTCCCAATTATTCGATAGAAAATATGGGTGGGAACAAGTATTTTGTTATCTCAGGTGTTAGAAAACAGAATCGATTTTTTTTCTTCATGTGAATCGATTGAAAATGTTGATGTTATTGATAATTTGTTGAGTTATTTCTCGATTGAAAGATGAAATGATTGGTGATTGTAATTCGAATTGGATAAATGGAGCTGTTGTCTGAGTGTGTTTGTTTGTTTCTTATCGTTATCTGAATATGATTTGCTGTTATCTACAGAGAATAGCAAACATTTTTTTTTCTCTTTTGTATAAATATCTTTTCGTCATCTCGTTAGTGATATTCCCCGATTGTCCTTCTTCTCTTTGCTTTATCCATCATGGAAACATTCAAATCAAGAATTTATTCACATTGGGGACGAGTCTCAAGCAGAGAGAAAGATAACATTAGATAAAATTGTTCAATTTTCTTTCTTTTTTATTATTAAACAGCAACAATAACACAAGAAAAGAAAAGAAAAAGAAATAAGAGAAAAAACTATTTTTTTACCTCGCTCGTTTTTTTAATATTTGGTTTGAGAGAATGAAATAGAATATATATATATATATACTATATATACAGAGAGAGAAAGGAAAAAAGAGAAAAAGAGAAAAAAAGATGAATGTCTGTCGTATTGTTGCTGCTGTCGAGATGAGATGGAACGAATGAATGAATGAATGAATGATTCAACGAGACGTATATACGCATAGTACCTATTAATAGTAAATGACACTGACGTTTTTTTTCTCTCTCTCTCACATCATTAAGAATTATTTCTCTAAGAATATTTAATAACTAAATTTAAGTTCTAAATCGTTAGTTTCTACGTTTTTATTTAGAATATTTATTTATCTTTTTGCAATTAAAATTCTTTGTTGGTTTGTGTTAATGAAGAAAATAAATGATGTATCAAGTAAGCATAAGTAGAAACATTCTATTTGTTAGTCAAGAATAGATTCTCAACGATCTATTCGAGTCACGTATTATCAGTTATCCGTTAGTCTTGACAAACAAAACACGTTCGATCTTCCTTTTTCTTTTCTCGTTTAAGTCAATGCCATCGATTTCATTAGGAGAAAATCTAGTGAATAAGGCCAAATACAGGTATCGAATAAAACTCATTATAATGTCATTTCTTCTTTTCTAAATACGGAATATGTGCGTTTTTTTTGTCGAGAAAATGCGGGTGCATAGAAATCGATATCGAACAAAGATGGTTCGAATGTTGCGGGTACCGGGTGTTACTTGTGTCACAGATAAGTATTTTAATATTGTCATTTGATTCTATTCATTCGAAGAAACAGATCTATTTTTCGTAACGAATCAATATTTCAGATAGCTTGAGGTCTTATTAGTTTTTTTTTTATTAAATAGGTTCGCATATCGATAATTAAATCTTTATTATGCATGAAGAAATTAACGTATGTCTTTAGAAACAAATCTTCTCATGAAAATTAAATGAGAAAAGATAAATTAATATCTTTTTTAATTCTATTATTTAAAAAAATGAAAAGAAGTCTATTTTTACCTCTATCTCATTTGACACGGTTGCAGTCTTTCTTCTTCTTCGTCTTTCTGTGCAAATCTCGGGTAAAGTCTTTAGTTTATTCTCGAAGAAAAAAAAAGAAGTGAAAAGTACATTAATTTGTTTAAAAGCAGAAAAGTGTTACAGAAATTTCCTGTAGAAAATCTTTTCTTTTCTTATCTTTTTGACAATGAATAAAATTGAATTTAGAGAAGGAAAACTGTTGAATTATTTGATAAAATTCAACAACTCGTTTTAGTTGGAAAAAAAAGAAAAGAAATGTAAGTACGTCAATTGTTGACTCGTAATCGAACGCCATCTAGAAATCTGTCAAATAGTGGAAGAGAAGAATAGTTCGTGATTAAATATATTTATTTGTAAATAATAAATCTTCAAGCAACAAAACAACATTGATTATTTGCTTTGTTGTTGTTATTTTCTTTTAAAACTAAACGTAAAAATCTCGTTTTTTTTAGATGAAATCAATGTATTAATTGCTTTGTTTTGTTGTTTTTTTGTCTGTTCGTTGACAAAAAAAAAAGAATTCTCCGATAATCTGTGCATTCCATCGACCTACACAGAAGCAAATCCATTTATATAAACACATCTTCTTCTTCTTTTTCTTGTTGTTGTTCTAAAACGTTTTTATCCGGTGGCTCTTATTTTTCTTCTTAATTGACTTCGATTTGCAATATGATTATTTTCTTTTGAATGTAAGTTCGTCGTTATTATTGTTCGAGTTGGAAAAAAAACGGGGCAAAATCTCGGTTGAATTTAGAATGTTAACTCGATCAAGTGCTGCTTCACGTCATTCTCCAATGTCAAATGAAGAAAGTGAAAAACGTCGTCGTTCAACAATAACATCGAATGATGATCAACAAATAACCGATACGAATTCTCCTTCATCATCATCATCATCACACGCCAAACCTTTGAAAAAACGTTGGTTAGCTCATCATCATGTTGATCAAGAACAACAATCATCGAATTCGTCAATCAATCCAATCAATCAATCGTCAATAAATAATTTAATAAATGAATACAATTTTCAAGATTGGCAAACAATAAATGTTCTTGTTCGATGCGATAAAAGTGCAACAAATGAATACGTATGCGGAACAATCGTTGATATTCCTCAAACAGGTCATTTCACCGTTGTTCCTACACATGTCAATGAACAATTCGTTTCAAATGAAATTCATATCAATCTATTTGAAAATCTCTTCGGCATTTTATCCGATAATGCTCCACCAATTCGAGAATTAACTATTGGCAAATATGTTCTTTGCAAACGACAACAAACAAATGACGATAATTCAATTAAATATTCGATTTATCAACCGGGAATTATCGTCGACAAAACAACCGATGCGAAATTTAATATTTTATTAGATAATCAACAGGATACTTTAAGTTTACCAAGACAATCAATTTGATTATTTTTACCACCGTGGCACGACGGTTCGTTGATTTTGTTTTTTTTTTGTTGAAATCAATTTTTGTTTTAAATAGAAATTCCAATTGATTGGAATGGAGCTTTACAAGCGACAGATTTCGTTCAAAAATTGAATCCATCTGAAATCAATTTACGACAAAGTAAATTTAACATCGATTCGTATGGAAATATGTCATCACCACGTGAATCTTCGCCATCATCGAATGACAGTTTACAATCAACAAACATCAATCTAAACGAAAAATTCGATTGTCAAAGTTCGAATTCAAAAGTTGAAACAAATTCAAAAAAGATCAGTTCAATCAATGAAATTCCAACAACAGTTTACAATCAAATCGTTTACCGAAAAGGTGACGTAATGACATCATCACAATCTCAAATACGAAAGAAATTCAATGGCAAACAATGGCGTCGTCTTTGTTCAAAAGACGGTTGTCCAAAAGAATCTCAACGACGTGGACTTTGTTCGAGACATTTATCACAAAAAGGACGACAAGAACATTGTGCAAATACAACGCTTAGTTTCGATCGAATTCATTCTCAACCATCGATTCTTCCTCTAACAACAACTAGTTCATCGATCAATCATGGCTATTATTCAGCTCCTCAATCGAGAACAACAACACCGCTCATTTTTGCACAACAATCACCGAGATTTATCTTACAACCGAATTCATTCGATAACGAAGATTTTCATTCGACGAATGGTTACGCTCGTTCGTCAACATCGGAACTTGTTTCAACGAATGATTCGTCACAAGGAACTTCAATTCGAACGGTGAATTGGTCGGAACTTCTGCCGAAAATAACGATTAACATCGATACAAATCGTTCGCAATCGAATCCAAATGATGAAAGCAAAGACGAAGAAAATAATAATTCATCGAATCAAGATGAAACACGTTCGAATGACGACGATTTCGATTCGAATTCGAATTCGAACATGAAAAACGAAAATGAAAACGAAAATGTCGATCAATTTCAAAGTCCAAATTCGAATTCATCATCCAAAGACAAACATATTCGTCGTCCAATGAATTCATTTATGTTATTTTCTCAAGAACAACGTTCGAAAATTCATCTCGCCAATCCCAATCGAGACAATCGAAATGTTTCGAAGATCTTAGGCGAAAAATGGTATTCACTTTCGGCTCACGAACAAGAACAATACCGAATTCGAGCTAAACAATTAAAAAATCAACATTTCAAACAAAATCCTTCATTTAAATGGACAAATCCATTTCACAAATTCGCCAATTCTCAATCGAATTCAATTTCACCCAAAGATCACCAAGATCAATGTCGTCGATCGGCTCGATTACAATCGCAGAGCAATGCCGACAAAGTTCTTTCGCCACAATGCGATCGTTTACAAGCATTCGCACAGATTTGCACCAATATGCCGAAATTAACCGAAGAATCGACACAAGGTTTTACGCCCATTAGTAAACCATCGATCGATGGCAATACATCTATGAGAACTAATCTGATCACACCTGTTCCTATTCATGCCAATCAAATACAAACGAAATCGGAAATCAATTCATCGGAATTATTCGAATTTGGAAATCGATCGTTTCGTATTCGTGATTCGTCGTCGTTGATAAAAAGTAAATCGTTGTCGAATTCACCTGAATTAACTATTGAGAAGAATTTCAATGAAAATGAAACCTATCGAACGATCTTTTCAATGTTAATCAATCAACGTAAAACCAATCTCGGTCTCGAACAACAACTCAAACATTTACAATCAAATCAAAAATCGAGTTCACCAACAACAATTCAACATCAAACCAACAACAAATCATTTCAAATTCATATCAATCAAATCAAAGATTCATTTAATCCATTTCTAACTCATTCGATCAATTGTTCGTCATCGGTTTCATCGGGTTATTCAAGTGGATCATCGTCAACATCGTGTGCCGACAGTAACAGTACAATTCTCTCGGCGTACAGTTCCCGTTCGAATAGTTCGTTGTCCGAACGGAGTAAAACTTCGCCAACACCATTCAAACAAAATGCAATTCAATATCTGCCGAATCTAACTCCGATTACGACTGATGAAGAAGTCACTCAACTCACGTCAAATCAAAATCAACCAGACAAAATCTTGAATAAACATCTGACTAAACGAAGGAAAACCGTCAGTTCAGACATGATTCAACGTCCAACAACACGATCTCGAAGTATTAGCGAACGGAGTGGACAAACCAATTCGGAGTATTCACCAATAGTAACAAGAAAAAGAAAAGCATCTGTTGCTTCCGAACAAAATCCAACGGAAATCAAACGGACAAATATCGATTATCACAAACATTTAGATGGTTTGTGTTTTGCCTTTTCGAATCGAGTTTTGTTTTTCTTAAAATTAGTTTGTATTTGAAATAGAAATGAAAAGTCAATATATGAAATCGAATTCAACTCGTCAAATGACAAATTGCCATTCGTTGACAAATCAAATTCAAACTAAAAATCAATATTTATCACGATTGAAAGTTATTGACTTTCTCAAAGATCAATTGTATCCAACTGGTATCACATTCATTTGCAATTTTTATCGTTTTTCTTTTATCTCGATTTTCAATTTAGATATTTCAATAACATCATTTCAACAAGCAAATGGAGAGTTATTTCCAACAAAACGATTATTAACTCAACGTATTAGAGAAATTCGTCAAAAGTTGATGAGTCAACTTAATCAACAACAAATTCAAAGTGAATCTTCGTAAAAAAAAAAGACGACGAATTGTTAATTGTAGACCAGACCGTTTGTTTTTGCTGTTTTCTGCTTCTTGATCATCTTTCATATTCTTTCTTTCTTTCTTTTTGTTTTCTCTCTCTCTCTTCGCTTTTTTTTTCGAGTTTAGTTTGTTTGATGTTGTGCCATATGTATGTCGTGGTAGTGCTAGACTCTGATTGTTTCCCCACCGGAATGACGTGTCCATTGGCCTGTTCTCTCTTTCTAGTCCGTGTTCTCTCTCTCTCTCTTTCTCTCTTTTAGACAAGAAAAGTGTGTGTCTGTGTATTGATTAGGTCGAATTTTGTTTTGTTGTGCTGAGTGTCATATCGCATTGAACTAGAAAAGACATGTTCACCAACGTGTCTCTAAAACAAAACCAAAAAAAAAGAACGAAAAACGACGCCGAAGATGTTCTCTGAATAGTTTTCAATCGATTTGTCTAAATTGTTTTGCCTTGTTTATTTTTGTTATTGTTGAAAGGCCTCTCTATCCCCAACAGTATGCGTGCGTGTGTGTGTGTGTGAGATGTCAGATGAAGGTTTTCACAAATATTTGTTAAAAAAAAACAAAACATTCGTAGACAAATCGAAAAGAGAAACGATCTTTGTTTGTTGTTGTTGTTTGTCTTGTCGATTTCATTTCTCTTCTGGTGTCTCGTCATTTGTCTTTGTAAGGTGTTTTCTTTTTTTTTTCTTTTTCTTTTTTTTTTCTTGATTGATTACATTGGATAACAAACAAAAGGAAAAAAACAATTTATTAAACGAAAAAAAAAACGACAAAATTGTTTTGTTTTGATTTTGTGATTGATTAAGAAACATGATCGTCATCATTCACTGTAGATGTTCGTCAATCGACTAGAAAATCAGATGAAAAATGCGTCATCTGTATTGAAATTGTTTGTTCTTGTGAGAATTCTAAGTGCAATATTCAATCCAATCGATGATTGTGATGAAGTTTTTAATTTCTATGAACCTGTAAGTGCCAATTTGAAGAGAAAACGAACTGAATTCGAATGTTAAACATCTTAGTTACATAAATTGACCTATGGAATTGGTCTTCAAACGTGGGAATATTCGCCGATCTATGCTCTTCGTTCATATGCATATATTCTTTTACATTGGATACCTATTTCATGGATTCCGATTGATTTTAAAGTGAGACATATTTCCTCAACTGAAACCAAAAAACAAAAACATATTTGTTTGTGTGTGTGTGTATAGTTGTTTTCATTTTATTTTCTTCGAATAATCTTTTCGATAATTTGTGCAATTGGTGAAACATTTCTCTTTCGGTTGGTTTTCTTCGAAAGTAAAACAAACAAACAAACACAAAACCTTGTTGAATTTCAGTTCGATTGATAAACAATTAAACAATTCGATTGCTCGTAATTACGCATTGCTTTCTCTTTTCAATGTTGGATTATTTCGAAGTAGTACTTCATTTATCAACAATTCATTTTCAATGTACACACTTCTATTTGCTTATTCATTCTGGTTTTCAAATGCTTTATCAGTAAACAAAATTGAACGCGAAGCTTTATGTCGAAAATGAATTTTTGTTGTTTTAGTATGCTGTGTTTTTTATTGCATTCGGATCTTTATGTGGATGGATTTATGTGGCTGTTCTTGGGTAATTTCAATTTTTGAGGGAATTGATTGTGTCATCGATTGAAATCGATTTAGTGTTCCAATTGCAATTGATATTGTATTTCGTCGTAAACGTTTGTTTGATTTTGTTAAATGGAGTTTGATATCAGCATTGATTACATTAGTAAGACTTTATTAACAAGAAAATGAATGAACGAGTAAATCAATCGAATAAAAGATTCCATTTAGTTTAATTGACTCGTTTTATTATGGAAAATTAGTAATAACTCCATTGAATCATATTCGTTATAATTTATTTTCGAAAAATGGTCCAACACTTTATGGTTTGTTCAATTTTATTACGAAAAAAAGAAAGAAGAAAAGTTGAGTTTGTTTTGAATTTATCAGGTGTCGAACCGTGGACATTTTATATTTTAAATGGATTATTAAATTTCAATATAATATATCCATTAGCATTCATTGGCATTGTTCTATCAGTTTGAAAATAAAATTTGAAAAAAAAATTTTCTTTGTAATTTCGGTTTGTTTAGCCATTGATCGATCAATTTATTGATCGTCGTTCGATTCAATCGGGTAAAGTGTCAATACCGAACACATTAATTATCTTATCCGTTGTCTTTTGGATGGGACTTCTATGGAAACAACCACATAAAGTAAATCGAATCTTGTTTTTTTTTTCTCTCAAGAAAATTCATTTGAAATAAATAAATCGAAAAGGAAGATCGTTTTGTTTCTCCAATTTATCCATTGATTATTTTATCATCATCAATCGCAATTTATCATCTCGAAGTAAAAAAAACAAACTTTTCTTTTTCATTGTCAAATAAAATCTTGGAAAATGTAGAATTTAATTCCTCGTTTCGTTCGATTGATAAAATTCAATCGAGATTCGGTGCTAAAATTGCGTCGATTGTTTGTTTATTCGATAATTTTGGTTCATGGATTGTTATCAATCTCTCGAACGATCGCAATCGTCGACGGTTATTCAGCACCGATTCGTTTATTAGTTGATTCGAAAACGAGACAAACGTTCGACGAACAAACTTCGAATGAAATTCGTGTTTGTATTGGCAAAGATTGGTATCGATTTCCATCGCATTTTCTTTTGCCATCGAAGTTTGTTTGTTTTTATGTTTAAATGAAAACCAAATTCAAAAGTTTAGATGTGAATTATCGTTTATTCGATCGGAATTTCGAGGTCAATTACCGAAAGCATATAGTCAATTGAAAAATGCAACTCGTCTAGTTGAAAATCATTTTAACGATGAAAATAAAGAAGAAATCGATCGCTATGTTTGTTTATTTGTTTTTTCGTTCTTCAAAAAAGAAATCGAATCGATTGATTTGTTTGTAAATTAGGTTGAACTCGATCAATGTGATTTCTTAATCGATCATGACAGTGAACATCCAACTGATCTCGAACCAAATTATAGTCAAACTTGGAAGAAAATTAATTCCAAAACAATGATTTTACCTTCGCAGTAAAGTTTTCAAAACGATTTCAACGACGAAAGACTAGTTTCTTTTTCTGTTTTAGTCGATCAATTTTTCGTTCATTCTATGTTCCTTTTCTAAGTGCTCAAAAGACTCGTTCTACATGGTTACATTTACTCAAACATCCATAGACATTCGAAGAAAAAAGAGAACTTTTGTTTTTGTTTTGTTTTGTTTTGTTTTGTTTTTCAAAGTTAGAAAATAAGAAAAAAAAAGAAAGAAAAATCAAGTTAAACGAAGAACAGATTTAGTTAACGGCAAAAAATGTTGATCAGTTAAATGGTTTTGAATGAATAATTCCATTTGATCCATTAGTAATTGATATTGAAGATATTGAAAGACGAGAGTTTGTATTGCTTTATCCGAATCATTTTCATTATAAATTCGATTCAAATATTTGATTAATAAAGTCAAGAAATAATTTTGATTTTCCAAGATTTGATTTGGATTATTCAATTGACAATCGAATTGTTTCGATGATAATCGAGATAAATTTATTGAAAATATGAAAATAGCCAATGAAATCTTCAAAATAATCGGATGTTGATGAAAACGACTTAATTTCAACCGATTTTTCGACATATTTTCATGAAATTGTCTGTTAACCCATTGAGTCATTTGAAAGCCAATTTGAGAATTCTCAATGAAATTATCCTTGAGAACATGATGAATATGAACTAAATGAGTTATATTGCATTTTATCAATAAAATCTGATCTTCAATATCAATTTGTTGAAATTGTGGAATTGATTTGAAAAATTCGATTAAATTCTTATAAACTTTTTCTTCATTATTAAGGAAATCCGTTAATGTTGAACTGTTTAACGAATAGATCGTTATCAATTGACTATTATTCAATGCATGTAAATCATAATTTTGAGACATTGATTCAATTTGAGAGAATTCATCGATCGACAGACAATTCATTGTCATCGGATAAACGGAACGTTTTTTTCTTTGAATAATTGTAGTTTGATCTTGATTGAAATGAGAATTGGAAAGACGTTTTAATTGATTCGAATGTCGTTGATGATCAACTCGAATCCATTCCTTTTTCATTTTCACATCGAAACATTTCTTTAAACGACAATAAGTACACGAACGACGAGATTCAATTGTTATCTCACAACAACCATAAGATCGACACTTGAGATCAGACTAAAACAAACGAACAAAACTTCGATCCTCTTCTTAGATGATATTTTCAAATTGATTTCACAAATAAATAAATCAATCATCGACATCTATTGACAATTCTCTTACTAAGTCTCGATAGGCATTTCGTCGAAAGAAGGCTTTACACGATTCACATGAGATTTGATCAAAATTATATCCATGAGCTTGACCACCGCAAACACGACATTTCAAATATTCACTAAAATCGTTCATCTGTTTGTCCATATGGTTATTGAAATGAATAGATGCTGTCATTTCTTCGTCAAAGTTTTCGAGAAGACTAATTTGTTCGAGGAAAATAAAAAAAAATGAAATCTCGACAATCTAATCTCACTTGTTGTGCTTGTTTTTTGAATAGGAAATCAAACCTCAAAAGATGTGCGTCGAAACGAATAAATAAAACGTAAAATAGGAGAATTTTTGAAATATTTCTCTCTTGAGAAAAATGTGTCACAATGCGTGGGAAGAGAAAACGAAAAGGAATAATTTTCTGTTTTTATATAATTGAGTCTATTAGTTTGTTTGTTTTTACAGAGCTTCTCCTCTTGAGATTCGATACTTTTAAAGGGTCAATTAACTACTCTTCTCATTTGTACTTTTTTGTTTTATTTACATAGACCTAGTCTTCTACCGTAAAATTCACTCGATGAAATTAATTATACGTAAAAATAAAAAAAAGATACATATGTCATCACGAATTTTGATCTTCTGTCTTTAAATTGAAATATGAAATTATTGATAGTAAGATTATTTTGACCAGAAATCAGTGTAATTTTCTTGTGACAAGTGAATATGTTGTTGCAAATACGACATCTATGTAAAAGTTTACTTGGCATATTTATCTGTTCGAAGTTATGTTTTATTCGACTTTCGAATTATTTTCTTTAGAAAAGTAAAGATGAAATTATGACGAATGATTGTGTAAATTTGAATTTAAAAACCAGTCGAATAAATTTGTTCTGATTGGTGATTAGAAATGTCTTGTATAAAATGAGTCAATCGTCATTTTTTATTACAAAAGTCAAAATGAAATTATTTTCTCTTTGAAACCTAAAAAAATACATTTGTTTCAGAAATAAAACAGAAAATGTTCGGTTTCGGATCTACAACAACTACAACGGCTAGTGCAACACCATTTGCATTCGGTGGCAGTACAACAAGTACAGCTCCAACAACATCGACAACACCGTTTACATTTGGTGCACCGACTGCAACAGCTCCAGCAGCAACTACTTTTGGTTTTGGTGCAACACCAGCAGCAACAGCCAC
>ERZ781398.2372-NODE-2372-length-16116-cov-6.827097_pt1 | contig 16116 bp, 22 predicted proteins | sample MGYA00433077_ERZ781398 | MGnify/ENA primary metagenome ERZ781398 (study PRJEB29847, sample SAMN06458254) | wastewater metagenome | isolation source: Wastewater bioreactor | place: South Africa: Cape Town | study: EMG produced TPA metagenomics assembly of the... | reverse complement strand
GTATCACAAGCTGAACGAATGAATGTTCTCGAAAATTTTCGACGTAATTCAAAGATTAATACAATCTTTCTATCACGAGTTGGTGATACATCATTTGATCTACCTGATGCTACTGTTCTCATTCAAATATCGAGTCATGGTGGTTCACGTCGACAAGAAGCACAACGACTCGGTCGAATTCTACGAGCAAAAAAAAACGGATCGAACCAAGCATTTTTCTATTCACTTATCTCGGAAAATACTTTTGAAATGGAATATTCATTAAAACGTCGAAGTTTCCTAGTCAATCAAGGTTATACATACAAAACCATCGAAAATCTCGGTTCAAATGAACAAGATGAACAATTATCGACTGAAATATTTGAGAAATTTATTTAATTAGAATATACAAACATACACACGCACATATATATTTAATCAAGAAATGAGAAATGAGATGTAAATAATTTTTGTTTTTCTTTTCGTAAATGTAATAATCATCATCATCATCTATCACCGGTCGTTTGTTCGAAGAAAAACAGTCACTGTATGTATGAACGAACGGAATGTAAAGATTCTCGATTGCACAGAGTATTAACACGAAAATTCTACGTAGATAACAATTGTACAGTACATTTCAATGTAATCGATGAACCATTGTTGAGATAGATTCGTTGAGTAAATGGTTGCGATGGTTGAGTTAAAAATTGCGATAAGGGACATGGAAGTATATCAGTAAGATGCACTGTGGTCGAACCAAGATTTTCTAGAAAATAAAAGAAATTTTCTTGAGAATAAAGAAAAACAAAACATTGATAAAAGAATAAAAACCATTAGGTGAGAAAACTTCATTGTCGAACAGATTGATATGTATAACATCTTCGACAAAATCGTACAAGAGAAATTGCATAGGTGCATTCCATTTAGGTTTAATTGACTTTTTAATATACGGAGTTTTTAATGTTAAGGAACCGATGGTTATTTCGCAATAAGGATCAATTGAACCTGAATGAGAAAGATTATTTGTTGAAATCGAAAGAGAGAGAGAGAGGGAGATCAAGAGAAATTACGATGTCGTTCGAGTGTTTTCTGCGATGGCATGATATCGTAAGCTTCTTGAACAACGAGAAGAAGTCGAGCGACAGCAACTTTCGATTGACGTTTGTTATCTGCGACTGTGAATAGAGCTTTATCGGCTTGAATCGATTTTTCAGTTGTTTGCCATTCTTCAACGGCATTATTGATCGATTTCACCCAAAGAGTTCTGAGAATAACGTATTTTCTTTTGTAAAAAGAAAAGAACTATTTTCTATTTTTGAAAAATCTTACCGAACATTGGTATGTTGAGTTTTGAGAACAATTGGTTTATCATAGATTCTTGTTGTAATAGAAAATGTCAGTTGATCTTGTAGAGAATCATTTGCTATGATAATTTCACTGAGAAGTACGGGCGTTCGATAGAGTTTCAACTGTAGATTTGATCGTGGTTCGAATAATTGCGTTTGCCAATTGCTTGATGAAGATTTGATTGTTGAAAACAGAAGAAAATCATTGAATAAAAAGCCTAATAATTCTCTTCCGCCTGGTGTCTAGATAAAATCATATCGTTTGTTTGTTTTTTCTATTTCAACACAAAGAAAAACAATCGTACTTTTGTAACGAAACCATGAAAAATCAATTGTCTCGGTAGATTGGCTCTTGTCAACGAATTAAATTTCAATAATTCATCGAAAACATATCCATCGGACCCGTTCTCATCACTTCCGAGTAGGACATGTTGCTGTAGCCAATCGAGTCTCGATTGACTTTCTTGTTCGCTTATTTGCTGATTGATTTTTTCGTTCAATTGTCGAGCTAAATCGAGCGATGTTTTTATGGAATGATAATCGAAATGATTTGTCGGTGTATGTTTGAGGATTTTTTCGATTAATAATGGATAACGTGTGACACGTTGAATTGGTTTCGTTAGAAATCCGTTCAATGACAAACCACCAGTTTGTTCTTGAAATATTTTCATATAGGAACGAAATTTTTCGTTGGAATCAATTTTATTCTGCAGACAACGATTGGCCTGCGAACGAGTATTACAATATTGAAAATAATCATTGACCATCTGCGGTAAATGAAAGCAAAGAATTTCACCGATTTTTGTTGAATCAGTAATTGTCATCGTTGAGAATGTTTGTGGATTCGACGAATTGAGTAGGTGTTCGTTGGCTGATGGTACAGTTAGAGCATTGCTCGATGGCGAACGATGATGTGCACCGGAACGAGCTTTAAATCGATGTGTCGGTGGCGAATGTGTGACATCAGGAGTAAACGAACGATGACGATTGTCAATAATCGATTTTCCTGGTAGCTAGGAAACAAAACAACAACAACAACAACTATCATTGTAGAATAGTCCGTTGATACGACAGATTCTCGACAAACCTGTGCAGCTAGAACAATATTTGACATTGAGACTGATCTTGGTGTTCGCATAAGAACATCTGTATGATTTGGTTTATAATTGACTTCTTGTTGAAGTGCAGTTAAAAGATTTTTATTCAATGAAATTAAACTAAACCAATTGATGAATATTTGTTCGATTTCATAATCATTCAACGTTCGATTTGTATTCATCGGTCGAATGAATTGATTCGAAATCGTTAAGAGATCATCGACATAGCGTTGTTCAGTTTCAATTAATTCTCGTATGGCTGATATACGAAGAGAATTAGTCGTTTGTGGAGCTGGAATATCACAAGAAAACGAAGATTCATCTTTATATGTTATTTTATATTTATATATTTATGTGAGATAGGGAGATACAGACAGAGGAGAAAAAAAATCATGAACATTTTTCTTTTGTTTTCGGCTATACAGAAGAATTTTAAAAAAAAATAATGATAAGAGAAAGAAAAGAGAGTCGAATCACCTTAGAGTAGCCAAAAGAATAAAGACAAAGGAAACTTTTAATTTTTTTTGTTCAGGGACTTCAGAGGATTACATTGGTATTTGTATCACCAGGATTTACAAGATTTAGAGAAGAAAATAAGAAAAAATAAGCATCATATTGCATTGAAGCACACACACGCGCGGAAGAAGAATTCGTAAAAAGAATGCGAATGTATGTGGATTTGAAAGTACTCGCATCGAGAAAAAATATTGAACACCATCTTCCTGTTTTGGACACGCTCAAGACGAGACTTTGATCACTGTCCTAGAAAACGGACAAAAAAAAGAGAATAAAATAATTTCAAGTAAAATGTCAATAGGTGTGTTTTTAGATTCTAATCTGTTAGTCTATCAAATCCACATACATTGCTTCATTGGTCCCCTCCCGACACACACACACACACGCACTCTCAATCGAAATGCTTTGACGATGTAGTGCACAACAAGCGAAACTACTTACATGGAGTCAATTCTTCAATTGGCTTGACGTAAGTCGCAGGAATCAAACCAATTTTATTGTTATATCGAGCTTTCAGCCAGCCAGCTTGACTTGTTTCTTCTAGGATTTCGAAAACAGCATCAGCTGGAAAACTTAGTTCATCATCTTGACGAGCTTCGTAAGGAAAAATGGCAATATAACGTGGCAGTTCATTCGATGTGTTTTGATACGTTGGAAACGATGAGATCGCTGTCGTTGGCGTTGTTACAGGTGATTGTAATTGAATACAATTCGCTGGAAACCAACCGACACGAATTGGTTGATTGGAATTCTTTTCAAATAGAAAAACAAAATAAAAACTAAACAACGAAAATTCATTCGATCCACATACTCGAATTTCACCTTGATACCATCCTTTATCTCCTCTTTTACGAATAAATATCGTTTGACCTTGATCGAATGATAGGCGGCCTTCGTCAGTCGTATGAAACGGTGCAATTGAAACAGCAGTTTCTAATAAAGGCTAAACAACGAAACGTCGATGTCAAAAATGTTTTGTTCTTGCGATCTTACGTTTTCAATCTTTTGAACGTAATTATTCGGAAATGTTCCTGTTCGATCACCGATTTTGCCTGTCCACCAGTCACCATCTCGTTTGAGAACGGTAATACGTTCGCCAGCTTGAAATGACAAATCACCCGAATCAGTCGCTTCATACGCATAGAGTGCCTCGTAAATATCAGCTAAATCAATAGAATTCATCGTTAGTTTCTCATTTTTCTCCAATGAAAACATGCAAAATTATATATTCGATCTTTTGCCGACCTCACAAAAGACAAGAAGCAAGGATTATTTTGTTTAATCGCGCTACTTATTAACAGAACAAAAAAGGATAACAATAAGCAGCTGAAATCAAATATTTCGATTTTTAAAAAGTAGAAATACCATTCATTATCCCGTAACCGAAAAAAAAACAAGACAGATTGCGTCGAGACTTACGTATTGTTGGAAGTGTTGGTGCCTGACGCCAAGCTAAATATTAACTAGAAAGTTTACTCTCTCTGTCTCTCAATGAACTCGTTAGGATTGACTGAGAATAACAAAACAACGAATATTTATATTACCGATTCCGTTTTCACTGGGTGTTGTCGGTGAACTCAATGGTGAAATAGTTGTATTTTTATTATTTTGTATTTCGAGATCTGTTGCTGGTCGAACATGATTTCTTGGAAACCATCCAATCTAATCGATTATAAAACAAATCAATCAAATTTTAAATAAACAAAAACAAAACCAACCTTGCCACGAAGTTGTCCACTGTACCAAGTTGCATCTTTTTGTTCACGTACGAGAATCATTTCGCCTTTTTGAAATGATAAATGTTTATCAACAGTTTTGCCTGTATAATCAGCTAGAGCAACGGCCCATGAGCCTGATGCTAATATTGAATTTGTATCGGGAGTATTTCCGTTGGTTGTTGTTGATGAAACACGTTCGGCATAAGCTGCTGGAAAATATCCTTGAACATTATTTCCAATTTTACCGAACAACCAATTTTCATCTTGCTGTTGACTTGGATCAACCTAGGAAAAATGTGTACATTTAGAAATGTGCTTTTGATATTCGATGATTTACTGAGATGATATCGCCCATTTTCATTGCTATTTCATCGTCACGTTCGGGTTTGTAATCGTACAAAGCTCGATATTCGATAAGCGTTGAATTTGTTTGATTAAACGCAGCCCAACCGTTGCCATTGCTCGTACTGGTTGAATCACTCCATGGGTCAACAGTTGAGACTTTCTTGGGCGTGGCTTTTTTATTCGCAAATGGATCATGAACGGTATTCGCTGTTGCTGCTGCTGTTGCTGTTGATGATTGAAACCAATCATGATTGGGTTGACTTGTAGGTGAACCTATATCAGATGGATTAGCAAATGGATCGACTGTTTGAAACGGATCGACATTCACAGTATTGAAATCATTGGAAGCATGAAATTGATCGTAATTAGCTGCGAAAAAGAAGAATTTAATTTTGAGAGCAAGATTGGTTTTATTCCCAGAAGAGCGAATCATCATTTAGCAAGAGATGTTTACTTACAATAAACTGGTGGAGAAGAAACTTCCGTTGGCTTTTTATTTTTAGCATCTTGTTCAAGTTGTGTTAATTGTTTTCGAAGTTGCTACGAAAGAAGAAGAAAAAAATATTTTCCAAATATCCTCGAAATTACGAACTTCCATTTGATTTTGATATTGTTTACATTGCTGTGTCATTGTTGTTATTTGTTCGTCAATTCTCGAATTTTCTTGTTTAACATTTTCATATTGCAATTGTACGAATTTCATCTGATCGAACTCATTTGTTTTCTTGCCAAATTCTTTCGATTGATTCATGTGTTTGGCTGATGTGTCAATTGAATCTCGTTCGGTTTGTATTCGATGAAATTTCATCGTTAAATCTTTTTTCTGTTGTTCGAAATTCGTCAATTGAGTTCGTTCTTGTAACATCCGTTTTTGCATATCGTCAATTGTCTGATCGATTGTTTGAATATTTGTATTCGTTTGTTGAAGTTTAGTTTGACATGTTTGCATTGTATCATCCATACTTTGCAATTCTAATCCAAGTGCTTTCTCACGAGATTTAAGATCGTTGATTTGTTCGAGAAGACGAGATTTTTGATTCGATAGTTCTTGCATACGTTGACGTTCCCATTCGAGACGACTTTTACGTTCCATTTCTTTTCGTGCAGCCTAAAAATAGAGCAAAAAAAACAAATTTTTTGTTTGGTTTTCTTTTCTTTGAACAAATATGAATGATATTAGAACAAAAAATGAAATCAAGATAACCGAACGAATCATTTTTCTTATTCATGCATAACGCGTGACGAGAAAGATGATATGAAGTTTAATTTCGCATAGATATGACTCAAACTCGTCCTATTACATATTCAAAGACGTGATCTCCTGATCTATGCAGATGAAATAATTGAAGATTTGTCATGTTTAACTTCGTACCTCACGTTGTTCAAATAGTTTTCTTCGTTCTTCTTCTTTGTGTTGTTCGATTTGTCGTTGTCGTTCTAATTGACGTTCATGTTCCAATTGTTTTCTACGTTCTTGTTCGTCTTTCTGTTTTTGTAATTCGAATTCACGTTTACGTTCTCGTTCTTCACGTTCACGTTGTTCGCGTTCTTCTTGTTCTCGAAGAACTTGCCGTCGACGTTCCAATTCCTTATGTCCAGCTTCATAATTCATTTGCCGTTTTTCTTCATATGTTACAATGCTATTCTTTCGTTCGTTTTCACTTGTTTCAGGCGAATGATTTTCATCATTGACAATAACTGGACTTAAACTCGAAAATGTCGACGGAGATACAGCCGATTTAGCCAGTGGAGTTTGCGTGCCATTTCTAAGCCATTCATCTGGCAAACGTGTTGGTAGACTTTGTCCAGAACGAATAATATCACAACAATGCATTGCAATAACAAATTCATCGGCTGTTAAACGACCATCTTTATCGTTATCAGCTAGACTCCTACATTGAGAGAGAAACGATTGATTCAATTCAACAAAAAAAGAAAACGAAGAAGCAAAGGTCAAACCAAATTTGATGAAGTAACGTTTGAGATAAGCCCGTATGTTGAAGGACATTTTTGGCTTGTAAACCAGTCATAAATCCATTGGTTTTGGAAACATCGACTAATGAATGAAATTGTTGAAGATATTTCGAACGAATTGTTGGCGTGATTGTCGGCGAAGGAACGACAGCAGATCGAATCGATTGGCTAAAAAAGAAATCATTAAAAATAAATCGAACCTGACATGTTTGTTTAGTTTATTTACCCAGGTATTAATGGTTGACTGGGAGCTAAACAAAAAAAATGAATAAATCATTAGTTGATTTTAATAACAAAAGAAAAGAAAAGAAGGCGGGGTAAACGAATGAGTTAAACAACAAGCGTTATGCAGTCTATTTAGATAGATAGATATATACGTATCTTACCACTCCAGAAAAATGATGGACCTTTTGAATAACAATGAACTTATTGAAGTTTCGAAATGATTCGAATACTTACGAGTAGTTGAAAGTGATGGCATTGGTTGTGGTAGACCATTACTAGTGGCAATTATTGCATCGGAAAGAAGTGTAGGTGGGAGAGTAGGAGGAAGTGGACATTTCTTTTGAACCTAAAATTGAAGGTAATTCAAAAGGTAACATATTCAATGATTGTATACTTGGGATGAGATTAAATGACAAGCAATAGTAAATTCACGTTTATCTAATCGACCATCGGTTGTTAAATCGGAAAGATCCCAGATTTTTCGAAGAACATCTGCTGGTAAACCAGATTGAACAAAAAAGTTTCTCGCTCGATCACCTGTTACATAACCTTGAATTGGATTACATTGTTGAAAATAAGAATCGTACTTCACACGATCCTCGGCACTGATTCTCCAATCGCCTATTGACACATTTTTATTATTATTTTGTTTCGTTGTGACGTATATTTACATACCTGCCATTGACGAATTATCTTTTTTTCTGTTGTTATTATCTCATCATCGAATAAAAAAAACTAAAGTCTAACGATGAGTATTTTTACGTCAATATCTAGAATAGAACGAAACAATCATTCTTTCTTATTCTCGTTTCTTTCTCTCATTCTCATGTTTGAGATCGAATTTCGTGAGAGGAAAGAAAAAATAAACAACAATCGTTCACCTTGTGGTATAAAAATAACGTCCAAACATTTAATAAGGTAGTAGAGGTGTATGCCAACGGGATAAAATAGAAAAAAAAAGAAGAGAAGAGAGAGAAGAAAATGAATGTAAAAAAGAATAAGACGATCGGATCAATTAACCATTGGTATGTCGGAGGAAAGTGTTTTATTCAAACAACATGGCTTATACTCGCAGATGTCACTCGAAAACATATATGACAGACAATTTCTAGTGTTGAAAATCTTTTAAATGAATCATCAAAGGTGACTATGTACGGTGCTTTACATGTGCAAGGCAATAGAATTCTTGACAAGGATAACAATCCTGTTCAACTCAAAGGAATGAGTCTTTTTTGGAGCCAATGGTCAACTGCATTTTATAATGCCAAAACAATTCAATATTTAGCTAAGACTATTCAATGTACTGTTGTTCGAGCTGCTATAGGCGATTATTTAATAAATGATAGACATGAACAAATTACAACTGTTATTGATGCAGCCATTGCTAATAATATTTATGTTATTATCGATTGGCATGCACATGATGCTGTTGATCATAAAAATGAAGTTCGCGAATTTTTTATTTCAATGGCTACTAAATATAAAAATGTTGCAAATGTAATATTTGAAATTTATAATGAACCGGAAAATCAAAGTTGGTCAGAAATAAAAACGTATGCAGAAACAATAATCCACGGTATTCGTCAAACAGGAGCGAATCATTTAATTATTGTTGGAACATCGACTTGGTGTCAAGATGTTGATATTGCTGCTCAAGATCGAATAAATGACTTTACAAATATTGCATATACTTTACATTTTTATGCAGGATCTCATCGAGATGAATTACGATTGAAAGCTCAAACAGCTTTAAATCATGGCATTGCTATTTTTGTTACTGAATGGGGTACATGCGATGCATCAGGAAATGGAAATCTTGACTTACAGAAATCCGAAAAATGGATTCAATTTATGAATTCGAATTATCTCAGTTGGTGTAATTGGTCTGTCAATGATAAAGATGAAACTACATCGGCATTGAAATCTGGTATTAGTTCATCAAAACCATATGGACCTTGGCATTCAGATGATTTAACTGAATCAGGTCGTTTTGTTTTTCAAAAAATATCTGATGAAAATTAAAGGTTATTGCTCCATGTTGAAGCACGTCGTGAAAATTATGACGGTTGTCGATTTACATCAGCTAGATTGAAATTAAAAGCTTCATGGACTTATGGTCGTTTACAAGTAAATAAACATATTCGACAGAAGTAAAATTACCAATTGGACGTGGACTATGGCCAGCAATTTCAATTTGGATGGTAGATTTAATCATATGAAAAATAGTCAACCAACAAATGGCACTCACATTCCTAATTGTTGCGATATAATTTTAAGATATATACACTTGATTGGTATTCAGACAGATTGGAAATATTTGTTATCCATTTTCTCAACGAGTTCTAATCTCGAATAAACAGTCACATGATTGGCAAGAATGGTAAGATTATCTTTTTTATCTTTCATTTAGGCCTTTCGATAGAAACTTTTTTTATTTTAGTTAATATTGCTGTTGGTGAATCATGGTAAATAATCCGCTTTTATTTCATAAAATCTTTATTTGAGCTAATTTTTGTAGGGAAGGTCAACGAGATATTGATGAAAATATTTTTCCAAAACGAATGGAATTAGAATGGATTCGATTTTATCAATTAAGCTAGTGAATGAGAAATAAAAGAAACCGTTGAATGCATCAGTTCTTGTCCGATCACTGAAGTTTTATTTATAAAAACAAAAAGCTTACGACACTCGGTATTCCCAGGCGGTCACCCATCCAAGTACTAACCGAGCCCGACGTTGCTTAACTTCAGTGATCGGACGAGAACTGGTGTATTCAACGTGGTATGGCCGTAAGCGATCAAGATACATTGATTTGTCCTTTTTATTTCTTCGAATGTCTTAAAAGAAATAAAAATAATTAATTTTGCTGTGCCATTAAATACTCGATATTTGACAACAATTGATGGCAGATTTTACTACGTAATATGCATGATATAAATTATCAAAGATACGGATGCACCCATGAACTATCTCATTATTTTATATTATGTGAACAATTGGGAACTGACGATTGTTGACAATATCAAAAAACTTTGATGATCCCTTATTAGTTCTTCATATTGAATCACTTCTTTACGCACGAAATCAAGAATTATAACTGATATGATAGACTAAAACTATGATTATCGCTTACGGCCATACCACGTTGAATACACCAGTTCTCGTCCGATCACTGAAGTTAAGCAACGTCGGGCTCGGTTAGTACTTGGATGGGTGACCGCCTGGGAATACCGAGTGTCGTAAGCTTTTTGTTTTTGTAAACAAAACTTTAGTGATCAGCTTGAACAACTCACTGTCATTTGTATGTCTTCATAATAGCGATTTGATATTTCACATTCGTTTAAAGAAAAGGACGGATTATTATTTGTTAATTCTGATGAATAATAGGACTGAATATTGACAGACACATACATAATAAAATAGAAAAATAATTATTAACGAGCTCGTTCACATGAAATATGCAATTCAAACAACATACTATCAGTAGTTTTCATCAACATAAACTTGCGTACTCAGAAATTGATCTCATCTGTGAAAAAAATATTTCCAACATTATCAAACGCAGCCATAATTGGTGTATTTAACTGATCGGATGCTGAACCACGTTTGGCTGAGCAACCAATTATACAGTGAAAACTATTCAAATGTGATCGAATAATACGATGATGATTAGAATCTACGATAAATAAATTGCTATCAGCGTCTAATATAACACACGTTGGACCATAAAGTATAATACTTGTTTTCATATTTCCTACTACTGTTTTTCCAGTCAGCTCCCCAGGTCGAAACAATTGAATTCTGTTATTCCAAGTATCTGCAACATACAAATCAAGCTCAATGGTTACGAAAATTCCTCGGGGGTTGCAAAGCATATTTTGATTTGATCCACATATTCCATTACCAACAACAGTAACACCGGATATATTTTCATTCATGTCAAGCTTCTGCTTTATAACTTGATGCGTTAAAAAAGTCGAACAGTATAAGCTATTAGCGATATCAATGAATAATGCATAACAGCGGTTTCTAACTTTGATTGAAATGACACTTTCTACTATGTCCAATGTCCATTTTTGTACTATAGATTCGTCCATATCTCCAGCATAAATAGTCCTATCAGTTGTAACAAAAAGATTTGTTGGGCTAAATGAATGAATGCTAATCTCATCTGCAAATATAATTCCATTTGGATTCCAATGTGGACATGCAGGCAATTTTGGTTCATTATACGATACAGATGGACTCATCGTTCTCAAATGAAGTTTACTGATATTTTCTTGTTCTGACGAGGAAATGATTAAAATATAAATCCATAATTTTAAATTCATGATAAAATATATATCTACGAAGATTTACCAGACCGAATTATACATTAACGAATGAATATATTCTGTATTGGTTTCGTTTATTTCACAAGTAAATATAGTAAGTCATATCTTCCTTTATGAAGGATAGATTTTATTAGTAGATAGAATAAAATCTCGTTTGTTAATAATTCGACGTGATAGTGTCAATTTAAAAAATTAATATAGTAATAAAATTTACGTGTAATTAAGTTCTCTGACTTTCATTTATTTATTCATAGAAAACGAGAAATTAAGAATCATGAAAATTGACATGACCTCGAACGAAAGAAATAAAATATCCAAGATACAATCAACATGATTTGCAGATTGCATACATTTCGAAATGAAAACTAAAATTAAACGTGAAGTGTCGAGAAGAGTAATTGCTAGAGGGACCGTTAGTAAATGTTTGTGGTCTTTCATTTATTTGATCAGAATATTGTCTTTTGATTTTCAAAGAAGAAGACGCGTTTGTTGATGATATTTTTGTTTGATAACAATAATTGAAGACACAAAAATCATGAGATAACTAATTCGACTTCGAATATAATTCAGATCACAACTAGACCAAAATAGTTATAAAATAATTGATATTTATTGTTTTTTTAAATCTGCTCCAAATAACAACAAAAGTTTATTTTTAGAAATCGAATTAGGTAGCTACTCAATCTTATAGCTCGTTTTTCCAAAGTATAATTTTTCAGTATGCCTAAAAGAAAAATATAGGTTACTCATAAAACTACCAACTAACATATTAACTTTGGATTTGACAACCTTATGGTTAGACTGAATTTGAGTATATTGGAGTAGCAACGTGATGGGCGTTCGTTGTTTTATTATTTCAATACAATAAAAAAAAAGAATGTTCTCTTTTTTTTGTTCTTATTCATTGATAATCGCACGTTAAATATCTCGTGGTTGAGTGTGTTGAAGTGCACGAATAACAACGAAAGAATGTCGTCATTTTATGTATATCAATGATTAACAAAACTCGTTCTGTGAAAGGTATTGATATTCGTTCTTGAGATCTATATATACTAACTATATATAAATTTGAAATTTCAAGAAGAATCAATCGATGTTAATCCATTTCTATTGAACTTACCAATACAAGTAACAAAAATCGAACTGAAAAATGTCTCAAATTCTCATCTGTAAGTTTAATATCTTATTCGAATGATCTTGATTATTTATTATTAAATCTAGATATACAATAACAATGAATCATGGTTCAACATTCGAATGGACAATTGATAGATCTTATAAAGATTTTCTTCATCTTCATCAAACTCTTCTCGATTATGCGCCTTACTTCCCAATTGATTCTGATCCAGAAAGATGTGTAAATAGTTGATTTATTCATATTCATGTTTAGTTTTTCTTTTCCTATGCTAATTAGAAAATATTAAAAGATTATCTCAATCAAATTCTAAACGATCCACAATTCCGTGAACATCAAGCTATTGTAAGATGTCAAATCGAAACTATTGAATATCGTTATTTTCTCTGTTCGACTAGAAAACATTTCTCGGTAGATTCAGACAAAGTTTCAAAGAAGGTGATCTTTTAAAACGATCAAAAATTGATCAACATCCACATTTAATTTTCTTTCGAAAACCTTTTCTATTCGATCATTTAAAATCGAATCATGGAAAGAAATGGTTCGTAATTAAAGATTCGTACGTTGTTTATATGCAAATAAATTCGACAAATATTGGATTTCCAATGTTGATTGATGAGAAATTTTCTATTGAGAAAAGTTATCGAAAAACAAGAACTAAACATGGACTTCGAATAGAAAACTTTCAAGGTCTCATGATTCTTAAATGTCATGAGAAGATCGAACAAATTCAATGGTTTGATACTTTACAACGAATAAAAGATCAATCAATTTTTTCTCAACAACATGATTTTCAATCATTTGCACCTAAAAGATATCAACAATATGTTCAATGGTTTATCAATGGACAATCGTACATGGAAACATTAACTAGAGCGATTCTATCAGCTCGTGAAGAAATCTTTATTTCAGATTGGTGGCTTTCACCAGAACTAATGCTTATTCGACCGTGTGAAGATGATTCAATGAGATTGGATAATCTTCTTGCTAGACGAGCTGTATATTCGAGAGAATATTTTCTTGAAAAATTGATTTTCTTATTTTGTATAGGAAGAAGGCATATGTATTTATGTTTTATTATATAAAGATATTAAGTCAATGATGGGTTTAAATAGTCGTCATTCGAAACGACAATTGATTTGGAAAGATCGAACAAAGAATAATATTAAAGTCCAATGAATGTGTTTGAAAATTGATATCGAATATTTTTCTTTGAATAGATTATCCGACATCCTGATCATAAATTACCGATGAAAACAAAATCATCGCTTTTCTTTTCACCTCATGAAAAATTAGTTATTATCGATCAACGATTAGCATTTATCGGTGGCATTGATCTTTGTTGGGGCCGATGGGATAATGAAAACTATCGGTTAGTCATACAGATACGTAGATTTTCTCTCGTTTTAGTTTTCACAACAGTTTTGTCTTTAGATTAGTAGATTTAGGTGATGAAAATATCACTCAATTAAGAAATTTACAGGATGAAGAAGAAACAACAGAAAGTATTTTAGGCGTGAAAATCAATGCGTCAGAATCGAATTCTCCGAAAATGTCAATCGATGAGAACAAGCTCGAAGATGAATATCATCGTTATGGAAATCATTGGATGCGAAGATTAATCGATCGAAAACAGTTTGCTGATGATTCCACAGATGATGAGGATGATGAGGATGAAGAAGTGAAGTTAGACGAACTAACTATCAACCGAGCACATTTTTTCATTGGAAAAGATTATTCAAATTATTACAAAAAATACTTTGAATCCGTCGAAAAATTCGACGAAGGTTTGACATTTCTTCTATTTCGTCCAATTATACTCGTATTCTTTCTCTAAGATTATCTTGATCGAAAACGAACGCCACGCTTACCCTGGCATGATGAAGCATTAGTAGTCTCAGGTGAAACAGCAAGAGATTGCGCCAGACATTTCATTCAACGATGGAATACCTCTAAGGTTAATAGATACAAAACTCGAAGTATTAGTAGATCGTTTTCTTTTTGTTTTTCATTATTTAGCACGATAAATATCGTTTTAATCATTTTTATCCTTATCTTCTTCCGAAAATTTACGATGATCCAGAACTGAATGATCTGTCTTTCCTTCGTTCAATTCTTCCAAACAATCAACCGCCGATATGCGTTGATGCTCAATGTATTCGTTCAGCTTCATTTTGGTCATGTGGAATACGAACAGTTGAATGTTCAATTCAAAATGCGTATGTTGATATGATTGATTCGGCTAAACATTTCATTTATATTGAAGTAAGTCAATATTCTATTTCAAATAAAGAAATCAATCAGAAAATAGAATCAATTCTTTATCACAATTGCAACGAATCCAATGATTACAAATCAACTAGCGGAAGCTTTTTTCCGACGTATTGTTCGAGCAAATGTGAATCAAGAAAAGTTTCGAATCTATATTGTTCTACCGTTATTACCTGCATTTGCTAATAGTAATGCTCTTCGAGCTGTTCTACATTTTATGATGAAATCCATCAATAAAGGTGAAAAATCACTCTATCAACGATTGAAATTAAATGGTGAGTTTAGCAAGTTAAGTAATATAATTTGAGAAAATCAGCTTTCATTCGAAACTAAGGTGTAACAAATCCAGACGACTATATAACTTTCTATGGAATGAGAAATTGGGATATATTAATGGGAAAATTAGTAAGATATTTGTTTTTCATTGAAAAATAAAGAATAAAATCAATAAATAATAGGTAACAGAGATCGTTTATGTTCATGGAAAATTGATGATTGTCGATGATCGAATGTGTATTTGTGGTTCAGCGAATATCAACGATCGTTCTCTTCAAGGTAGTCGAGATTCAGAAGTTTGCTTGATTATTCATGATAATCAAATGATTGATTCTTACTTGAATAAACAACAAGAAAAAGTGGGCGTATTTTGTTCGACTTGGCGAAAGAAATTGTTTAGGTTTTGGAAATGAATTTCTGTGTTTTAAAATCTAATCGATTTCTAATTTAAGACATCTTTTGGGAATCGAAATTGTTGATGATCCATGTACAGATGAATTTTATGATTGTTTTCGTCGAATAGCAAGAAATAATACAGCTATTTATGAAGAAGTTTTTCATTCGATACCAACTAATCAAATACGACAATTTGATGATATTATAGTTTATGTTCAACAATCGAAATTAAAAGATACGAATCCGAAACTAGTATTTTCTTTTCATTCATTTATTTAGATTATCGAGGAATTATTTTTCTGTTTAAGGCTTATGAAAAATGTAAACAAATACAAGGATTTATTGTTGAATATCCAATTGATTTTCTTGTTGATGATGTTATTATTCCAAAATGGAATACATCGGAAGGTTTGAAAAATATTTTTTCATAAAACAGATTTAGTTACATTGATTTGTTTTAGGTATTGCTCCGATCTCCTTATGGACATAACTAAATGAAAATCG
>ERZ781398.2369-NODE-2369-length-16126-cov-3.822662_pt1 | contig 16126 bp, 15 predicted proteins | sample MGYA00433077_ERZ781398 | MGnify/ENA primary metagenome ERZ781398 (study PRJEB29847, sample SAMN06458254) | wastewater metagenome | isolation source: Wastewater bioreactor | place: South Africa: Cape Town | study: EMG produced TPA metagenomics assembly of the... | reverse complement strand
CTTACTGTATCTTGGAATGATACTACACTGAAAGTGCAAAGATTTTCTCTAGGGTAGTTGATAAGTAGCACCATAATGGCATTGAGTCGAACATTACTATTCCAACTTTTAAAAACCTGTACTGCTTGAAATTAATGTACCATGGAAAGAAATATTGCACCTAAAATATTACAATCGCCAAGTCCCTCCGACTAATAATATTATTCCAGCACATATTTTTGTTGACACAGACCATCTGATATCTTGAATTGTTACACCATTTTCGAAATAGCCTTGCTGACAAGCACGTAAATATACATATACTATATCATCACTTATTTATATAGATTCAATTCGGAGAAAGCCAACTATTGATATAAAGAGTCATATAATTGACTTGGTATATTTCGTACATCCTAGGAAAAGAAAGAAAGAAAGAAATTATTGTTTTGATGTATTGCATCACGACAGTCAAAAACGCAATAATTCTAAGCAAATATTTTTCGCTATCTTATCTGGTGGAAAACTCCATATTTGATTGTTATGCATTTTCCAACATAACCATACATGTTTTAGATAATAGTGAAGACGTTATCAAATTCTAACAGATTGAAGAGAAATCACATGCCTTTATAGCAGCTATCAAGACTGAGTCATGCACAATAGATGTATGAGTAAAATGCATGATTATTATTCATTAGAAAAAGGAACTGACTAATTTAATAGACGTGGGCTCCTAGTTTCTTCCTTTCAGTGTTAGAAAATGTCGTGACCTATCCTCTTATCAATGTAAAAATCATAAAAACTAGACCATGATATTTCAAAAATCGCGGCAAGAAAGCGTGCACACTCGTAAAATAACATAATGTGAGGTTTAATAGAATATAAGCATAGATATCGTAATACCGATACACCGGGTATCGACACTCAAACGTCACAATATCCTACAAATTCATATCACCCATTACACCACAGGCGTAACGACGTCATTACCCGTTACGAACAATATCTTGAAACTTTGAGGGATGAGTGGATTTGGTGTAACGATCTTGTTACCCGTTAGGTATAACAACGTCGTCTCCCAATACAAAAATCGATACCTGTACATATTCTCACTATTGAGGGTGCCCAGAAATCGAAACCTCAACGCATCTCAATTGTTGATAGTGCCGAGAAGTATTCATATTCTGGCACTACTGGCTGTAAACCGTTCTCATAAGCTGATTATTTCCTACGGGGCGATCATCTTGGCAACGCACAGTTTTGGATATCGAAGAATTCATTATTGATTACATGAACTGGTATACAATTATATTTTATTACATAGTTAACATACAAGAACCCCGTTACCCTAAATCCACTCATTCCTCAATCCCTCAAGATAAAAATAGAAATGGACAACGAAATCATTACACCAGTGGGTATTAAGGTCGTTACACCAAATCCACTCATCCCTCAGATATTCAAGGCAGAAATGAAATGGGTAATGAAGTCGTTACACCAAGTGGGTAACGGCTCGAGGATAATATGCTATCGTGTTTAATGTCAGTTTGAGAAGGATACCCGGCGTAATGGGATTATGACACCACTCAAAATGAAGAGCTCTTTCCGGGAAACCGAACCGTAGGAAGGTTACTCATAAACAATACATCAAATCGACATTCACTGAAAGTGTTGAATGTAAAATGAAACCACACAATGCATTTAAAGCATGTTGAAGTGCTTTTTTGTTGCATGGTTACACCCACTTCAATCTTATTCAAAATTGGAATTTTACTTTTTTCCAACAAAATTCTAAAGGAGAATTCCTCTTCGAAATATTTGCTTGCGGCAACAGAACATTGTTTCTTTTATCACTGAGAAGATATTCGGATCAGTTACCTATAGTTTCTATATAGCATCTTCAAGCCACAACTACAACGAATTGAAATTGCATAAAATATCTAAAGTTAGACTATCAAAAATGATTGATTTCAGCAATAAGCCTTGCATCTCCTACTTACAATGCTTGCCTCGGTTGCCAGAAACTCTATTTAAAAGCTTGTCAGCGCAATCCCTGTGGGATTGGGACGGGTTTTTACCAAAGAAATTATCGGGATCGAGACGAAAAAAACCCGGTCCCGCCGGACTCTACAGTGTAAGGTAAATTTAGATCAGTATGAGCCTATTTATAAGTTAAATTTTTCTGAAAAATATCCGTCACGTATGTGATCCATAGGGGAGGGCTGTGGGCATTGGGTCCAAATTTTCTACGCTTAAATTTCAACAGTCCTTTTCAGTTCGTAATTCATAGAATCAGCTATAGTTTATATACACTCCTACGTGGGGAATGGGAAAATTCCCAGTAAAATATGATAATCTCTATATTAGAGAGAATAGGAATCTTCCAACTAAAAGAGAACAAGCGAAGATGACGTCATGAAGATAAAAGAAAGTAAAATGTATGATATTTATCAATAACTTGTTTACATACTTGTACTTGATGGGTTAGGACAAGAGAATGCGAAGATAGCTAGTTTAAATACGGAATAATTAACAAAGAAAAAAACTCCAATATAAATAGTCTATAAATCAGTTGAATATACTTTAATTGAATATATACGCACTGTGAACGATTGGAGTTCTATAAGCCCTCAAAACAAAGCTCATTATATTCAAAATAAAAGAAGAAAATCCAGAAAATTAAATATATTTGAATACTTAAATACTGCGCCGTCAAAACAAATATGTTACTTTGAAAATATACCAGACTGGAATTTTTCCCACAGATAGTTTCATGGTGGGGAAGCATGTATTCAAAGCCTTTATAAGTGAGTGTCGAAATACAACGCTATTATATAGTTATATATACCCTCTATTATGCATTATCGGCATAACAAATCATTAGGTATATGAGGAGAAGGAGGAGGAGGAGGACGCTATCACTCAAGCAAATTCGAAACGTATGGGTTTTTTTCATAAAGTATTTCAAAAGAAAATGGGTATTTTGAGAATGAAGCAATAAAATATACTTTATTTATTTTTTATTGACGTAAATACCGTGTGAAAAGCCTATTTTCGTACGGAAATTATTGGAAAGAACTCAACTGTACTTAGTGAAGAGTAGTTGACAGCAATACGACAAAAAATCTTCTTATTGAAATACTCATAATAATGTATTATTCTTTGTTCAAAGAGTCATAAATGACAAATAAAGAAAAAATGAAAAAAAGTCTGATCAAGTCAATAAAAATTTCTCGATTTTAGAATTCGCTGCTTAGTGATAAACCATTTTTTAATTTTTTTGTTTTTAAGTAATGAATAGGTGCAACCGATAACAGCAAGAGTTGCAGGTAATCCAAGACCAAGTGATAATCCAAGAATAAGACCTAGATTAGGTTTGTCTAAAAATTCAAAAGTAATTAATTATTTGATTATAGAAAAGCGTGAACGCGTTTACTCGTAGTATCAGAAGGTTCCGGTATGGATGTTGTTCCAGTACCACTTGAAGTTGGAGTTGTTGTAGTAGTGGTTGTTGTTGTTGTCGTTGATTCCATGCTATCTTTAAGCATGAAAATTAATGAATAAGAATATTTTAAATAGAACAAAAAAATAGATGGTTTACCATTGTCAGTGGAACTATCCCAGTCAGTAGTGAAAGTTGAATGATCCAAATCGGTAATGGTCGAGCCAGTAGTGACAGTTGAACTATCGAGATTGGTAGCTATTGTTGCGTCTGCCACGATCGTACTATCAGTAGCATCAGTACTTATAGTTTCACAATTATAAAGAGATAATCCAACAAGAATCACTATATGAGAAAATTAATTTCAATTTAAAAAAGAAAGTGTTTTTTACATGTAGTTGTATAAAGAGATAATCCAACGAGAATCCCTATATGAGAAAATTAATTTCAATTTAAAAAAGGAAGTGTTTTTTACATGTAGTTGTGTATAGAATATACATAAGTAGCTTTTATGAAGTTAATAAGTAACAAATGTCAATTATTCTGTGAAATGAAACGTTCTATTTGAAATCAATAAAGTGAAATAATAGACGTCGATCTACTTGACTTTATATATCAATGCTTGTATTTAATGATTTATTTTCCTCTATTAATCATTTAACAAATCGAGATAGATTAATTTCAACATATCTAATAAATAGATATCGTAAAAATAGGAAGACAAATCCATGGTTGTTATGTATAACATTGTTTCTCATACATACATGCATAGATAAATCATCTTTTATTACGAGAGAATGCACACGTAGGATGAAATCAAAGCATTACTTATGACATGATTTTAACAGTATACGAGACGTTTTATTGTTTAAAAAGAAAATAATACAATATGATGAAATACGCTTTACGTTAATTGTTTCCAATCAATGTTTTTTTCAAAATCATCAACTTGTTGTTGTTTTTTCGTTAAATTAATTTTCATTTGTTGTAAATTTTGTTCCAAACGTTTTTGATTTTCTTTTGTTAATTTTCTATCTTCTAAACAAGCTTTTACGTGTGTTTCATATCTCTGTAAGAATTTCTTTAAATCTTCAAACTTTGTTGTAAAATTAATTTCCATCTCTTTCGAAGTCGCATCAATAACACCCGTCTGGATACGTATCATGTGGTCTGTTATTATGTCGCTACATTGTGTTTTAAGAGCGTATGTCGCTAGTTGCTTGCAATCAAGTATTTCATTTTTTTTCGTGTTCGCCTCCTCGACCATGTGCTTATGCAAACTGTTACTTCACTGTTTGCATCAATTCGACTTTTGTCAAATCAAATTCTTTCATCATGCTGAAAATGGTTGTAGCTGTCGTAATCATAATCTCTCTCACTAGTCTTTCATTAACTGCTCTCATAATGAGTACTGGTAAATTTTGGGCATGCCCTAGTGAACCACGTCTTCTCTCTTGGTTGCTTGGCTTTGGTATAACTGGTATTCTATTTTCTTGGTTATTCATACTCATTGTTAGTCATTTCGAATACGTCATATATATATATATATTGTTTTCTTCTTCTCTAGCTTATCGAAAGACGTTTGAAATACCATTATGACAATACTCGTCCAGTGGTTATTGTCTACATAATATTAATAATTATTCTCTATATATTTGCATTCATCTGGAGTATTGTTGTTCGTATACATTTAATAAATAAAAGAAACACAAGGACGAATATGTCGTTTTCTATTCATTCAGGGCATTCAATGGTCAAATTCAGCTAAATTCAAACCGATAATATATTACGTCGATGGGAAGAATCTCTTTTGTGATTCAGTTATTTATCGTTATACACAAGCAATGAGTATTCTTACTCTAACACTTGTTGTTTTGATCTTAGCATTCATTACTAATATAATTAAACTTGCTCATTAATCAAAGATTTTATTCGTTCAAATGACAAAGAGAAAATAAAGACAAGAAAAAAGATAATCGTTTGTTTGAATCTCGTTCGCGATTTTTTTTAATGTTCCGCAAAGTCACAGATAGAACAAATATCTTTTCATATTTAGAGATTTTCTCGTAATTTTCGTGCAATATGTTCAATCATTTCATAAGCAATATCAAATTTCAATGGACCATATAATAATAAATGAGCACCATGGAATGTTGTTGGAAAATGATGATGATAGAAAGTATTATTCACTTCTTTCAAACGTTCAGCAAAAATTAAACCTACACGAACAAATAAAAATAAAAACAAGTGGTTTAATGTGATTTTTTTTGCTATTTGTTCTACCTTCATCTCTGAGTATATCGAATTCAGTTGTAAATAATATAATCGGTGGTAATTTCTTGAGTTCGCCATTCGAAACTAATAATGGCGACATTTTCGGTGAAATTAAAAAGTGTAAATGTGAAATTAACTCGTGATTTCCTTCTTGACTAACGTCGAATGGTAATGAAATCGGTAGATATTTTTCAGCGTTAACAAACGGTCGTAAACGTTTCTTATCTCGACTCGATGTATGATTATTAAATAGAATATCTCGCGTAACTTTAATTTTACTTTCACTCAATTCTGACATAACTTCTATAAAATTGTCTTCATTGATTACACCGAGAATATTTCGTGGAAGATAAATTCGATATGATGGTAAAGTAAAATCAAAGAATTGTAAAGCCGGATAAATTAAACACGCTGTTCGAGGTTTATAACCATCGTTAATCAATGCTTGAGTAATAACTAAAGCTAGATTTCCTCCAGCTGAATCACCAGCTAATGCAATACGATTGACATCAATACGATATTGAGCTGCATTTTTGAATAATTCATATGTAATCAAAGTACAATCATCGAGAGCCGCAGGAAAATAATGTTCAGGTACACGACGATATCTATACAAGAAGGACAGAGAGTTTTTTTTTTCTAAAGAGACAAATTCGAATGTTCTCACTCAACGGATATGACGAGTGCACGTGTGAGATTTGCAAGAGCATAAGTCACTTGATCGTATGTTTCTCGACAGCCAAGAAGAAAACCACCACCATGAAAATGAATAATCGTTGGCATGAGTTCGACATTTGCCAATTCTTCAGGCTCATAGATTCGAACATTGACACCGGCTATTTTTCGATCGTAAACCTTATAGCAAACATGAAGTTTTTAAAAAGAAAAGTACGAAGCACATACTTTTAAATTATGTTCAGGATCTCGTATTTGAAAACAGCCAACAGCTGTATAGTAAAGAAATCGAAGAACATGAATACGATCGAATAAATTGAATTGTTCACCTACATAACCCTGAAAGACAAATAAAATTCATATCTTTCATTAGATAAATATTTGCTTTACTAATTTCGAAAAAAGATGTGCCCAAAATGAAAGAACACGATACTTCCATGGTTGAGGAAAATTATCTGGCAATGGTTGATAAACTAATGCAACCGATAACACCGATAGACTAACAACAATTAAGAATAATTTTTGTTTCGATAAAAAATTCGACGACGATCCACCGTTGACATCATTTCGTGTTGTCATTTTAAAATGTGCCCGTCTAATGCCCTCGAAAAGAACGACTATGCTTGCATGAACAAAGATCACGCCATATATGTAGTTTGTTTCGTTCTCTTCATAACATTCGAAATTGATAAGAATAAGAAGAAAAATTATCACCTTCAGTAAATAATAATATCATCATTTTTTGTTCTTGTCGTCTTTGTTTATCAAGAAAATATTTGAAAAGTAAAAATCACCGAATATTGTGAGTCATTTATTTCAAACCAATGAAGTCTTTCTTGTTAACAATAGAGTGCAGTACAATACGACCTATATTAGTCATTTTTATTGGTAGAATTGAAATTACAATTAAAAAATACAAATGGCGACTAACTTCGAAGATATTCCCAATGAAATAATTTTACAAGAAATTTATTCATATTTTTCATTGAAAGAATTATATCGAATATTTTATGATCTTAATCAACGTTTCAGAGATATTATTCGATTGACAACATATTTGAAATTTGAAGTTAATAATGAAACTATCAATGATCAAATATTGACTGTTTTTCAGTCAACTATTGCACATTTAACAATTTGTTTTGGAAATTTTGATATCAGTCGATTTACGAATGTTCGTGTTTTAATTTTAAAATATCCTAGTTTAAAACAACGAAATGCAATTCGACCAGAAATATTACCGTATCTCACGTCTCTCAAACTTTCCTATCCAATTGAAGACAAAGATTTGTTAAATATTATTTTCTCCGGTCGTTTTCCACATTTACGAAAATGTGAATTCGATCGAATTCTAACGGATGACAAATGGTCTGGTGCACCCGAATTTCGTTCTGTATCAGTTAGCGTTTCGGGGAAACATGGTATTATCAGTTTACTTCGAGCTTGTCCAAATCTATCTCGATTAACAATTATTGTATATCCTGAAATGGAAACAAATTCAATTCTTCTGAAATATTCAATTTCACGTCCAAATCATTTTACTCAACTGCAATATTTATTTATTCGATCGTCATTCGACATTTTTATTGGAATACTAAAGTTGATGTCTAATTTGAAATCATTGATCTTCGACGATATTTCAAATGGCTCATTTTTCGATTATACAATCGATCACTTTAAATCTCTTAAAGGCATCCTTCAAAATTTTCATCAATTATCATATATTCGTTTCACATTTAACGGATTGCTAGACATTCTCAAGGATTCACTTCTCTCTATACATTCATTATTACGATATATTAGTCCCGTATGTTTTTCAATTTGTACTGTTATTTCATCACATCCTATTTCGAATGATCATAATAATTTTTAAATTTTCATATTTTATTTGAATTTTGTATAATAAAACATACGAAGTTCTTAAAAATAATTAATCGATGTAAGAAGAGTAGGAGAAGTTGAATTACATTGATAAGAATTTCGAATAGTAGACGTATAAGTTTTCGTTACGATTAAAGTAACATTTTTTAAACGTAGAGCACTGAGAGTAACTGAAAGTGGATTTATAATAGAAATATTTAAATCAAATTGATATGGTTCGAAACAAGCATAATAAACTCCTGTTGGAGGAGTAGAATTATAGTTATAGGACCAAAAAATATTTTCTGGTCCTGTACCAGTTCTATCATCTCGATCTAATTGTCCTTGATCGGTGTCTGTAGACGGACCTTTATTATCATAATAGATTCGTTTATTATTCGGCGTTGTAATAACAAGATCACCATCTCCATTACGAGACCAAGTGAGAGTAAATGATAAATATCCAATGCCAACACATGCACTATTCACGCAAATTTGTTCCGAAGTACACGCTGTTGTACAAGAAATATCTGTGAATATAAAAAATGAGATTGTACGTTTAAAAATTTTTCTTACACGATGAAATTACCTGTCGACTTTGTTGTTAAATATTCTGATTTAAAAAAAATAAATAAGAAAGGAACAGTAATCACTATCACAAGTATTGTGATTAAACATAATCCACAACAGCATATTAGAAACCGCCTATTATTATTGGTTGTTGATGAACTTTCTCGATTATTTTCAAGATCTTGTACAGAAAGAACTGAAGCGACTCTATTGTGAGAAATAGTCTTCATAATTGAGCAAAGTTTAGGTTATTATAAGAAAGTAAACACTGTCAAGAACTTTTTATAAATGACGTTAATATGTGCAAGTGAATCCTGTGCAAATTCGATTGAAAATAAATCAGTCAATTTGTTTTATTTGAAGAAGAATAAAGTTATTTTTTCTCAAGCGTATGAAATGTAAAAATGCTATGGATAAGTAAAAGAGCCAACCAAATGAAAAGAAGTAGAATTACAGTTCAACCCGTTTCTGTAATTGGACGTAAAATTTTTTGTAAATATTAAGTCAGTATTTCCCACGCGCTTTATTTTCACAGTTGCAATAATTGGATATTGAGAAGTTGCATTCGGATTGAACTCATATTGTGAAAAGCATACATAATAGGTTCCACTTGGTGGCGCAGAAGTACTATTTGACCAGAAAATATTCTCAGGTCCTGTTCCAGTTTTATCATCGACATCCAATTGGCCAAAATCCGTTGCAATTGAACTATTGGGATTGACATAAGAAATTATTTTATTATTTGGTGTTCGGATTACAATATCTCCATCTCCATCTCGAGACCATGTTAGTATACAAGAAAGATAACCAATACCAAGGCATTTACCAAGTACACATATTTTTAATGAACTACATGCTGGTATGCATGGTATATCTATTAAAACGAGAACAATTTAGTAAATCATTCTCATCGGAAAAAATTACCTGTTGTTGAAGGCGTAGTTGCAGTAGTTGTAGTTGTGGTAATAGTCGACGTTGTAGACGTTGTAGACGTTGTAGACGTTGTAGTAGACGTTGTAGTCGTTTTAGTCGTTGTAGTCATTGTTGTCGTTGATAGAGCAACAATGATTGGAATAGCAATAGCTATAGCGAATAGTGATAGCAAGCCCAATCCTGCAAAGGTTGCATTCAAACAATTACAATTCCATCCTGCTGATAATCCTTCTTTAGTATTTCTTTCGCTAAAAAGAAATGACTTAGTTTAGATTTATTTTTCATATTAAAAGTTAATAAGAAATGCTGTCCACTAACCGAGATTCTTTTTCATCATTGCTTTCTTGTCCGAATGACAATGGGCTGTTTAACGATGATGGCGGTGATGACGGAGTCGGTAAAACAAGCAGATAAGGAACTATTTTGGTTCGATTTGCCATCGTTATTTCTTCAAATAATGATTGCAATCGTCGAATAATTCACCAGTATTTATGTGTACTTAACTTGAAATTTTTTTGTTTTTCTATTGGACTTATAATGATCATGTGAATTAATGAAAGAAAAACGAAAAAAATATAAAATGCATGACTCCTAAAAGAACCATATTTCGTTAAAAGCTAATGGTTTATTGACAATGAGAAAAAAAAATTTCTATTTTCATTGTCATTTTAATGATGCTTATTTTATTTCAAAGGGCATAGGTACAAAAAAAAACTATGGGTAGCTGACTGAATAAAGAAACCCAGTCGACGATGTATCGCAATCGGTATAATCTCTATAATACGATGTGAAATTCTTCGTATACGTTAATACAGTATTCGATGAATAGGTTACGATTACAGTTGCTGCTATTGGATTTGATAGTGACGCATTTGACTTGAAACTATATTGTGAAAAACATATGTAGTATGTACCATTTGGCGGGAGAGGACCACCGTCTTTCCAAAAAACATTTTCTGGCCCTTTTCCACTCTTATTATCGACGTCTTGTTTGCCTTCATCAGTAGCATTCGATGGACCTGGATTGTTAAAATAGATGATTTTGTTGAGGCTATAAATGAAACAATTCGATGAATATTCTTCATCTTTGTCAATCGCAACAAAAGAAAGCACTCACTTAAAACAGTTGTAGAAAGAATAATAATCAATGGGATAGCTATCGATACAGCGATTAAACCAAGTAAACCTAAGCCAGCAAATATTGCCGTCAAACAATTACAATTTTGTCCTGCAGAACATGAGGATTTCTTTCTCTCTCCATCGTCATCATAATCCTTTACATTATTTTGCCTATTTTGAATGGGCACTGGCGATTGTATTGTATTGGTGGTGATGGACGAGGCGGTAGAACCAAAATATAAGGAACAACTTTAACTTGATGATTCATACTTATCGATACAAATTATAAAATAAACCACCTGACTAAAAAGAACGAGCATTCATATATACACCGAATCCTCTGTAAAACATAATTCTAAGATTCTTTAAGAAAAACAAAATCAGTCTAATATGACTAATTAAAGTTGTTATTTTAACACAATTTTAGCTCATAGAAAAAGTACATGGTATATTCTTATAATTTATTTTTGTGTTGTGATAAAAATCTAACTAAGGAAAAATGCGAATATAAGATATACAGGCGTATTTCAAAAACAATCGAGTGAGAAGAATGAAAAAGAAAAGTTTTTCTTTGTTGTTTAAAAAAAATCGTGCTTAGAAATCATCGAAACAACTAGTAAAAACATAGTAGCAACGAATGAAATTATTGGTCGTGTCGTTCCATTACAGTAATCTTCATCTGAACAACAATATTTCATACTATTTCCAGGTCCACTACCCGGTGTACAAGCTCGACCGCCAGCCATACGTTCGACATACGTTGGATAAACGACTTTCTATAAAATTAAAATCAAACACCTTCGATTCGCTACAACGAAATCAATAAACTCACTAAACAATATGTATTGCCCGGCACTGGTATATCGCCAGATGTATCCTCATCGTACGGATCATTACAACCGGCATTACTCCATCCAACGCATGAAACACAATTGATTCCAGTTACAATTGGTATCAAGACTAGATTTGATCATAAATAAATATTCATTCGACGATGATAAGACAAAGATTCTTACTCACCAAGTAAACATAAAATCGATAAAATAAGAGATTTCATTGCGTTTCTTTTTTGTTCTTGTTATTACTCTTTGTCTGAGAAGGATTGTGAAAATGAAAAAGAGCAAGCTAGATCAATTTTTTTTATGTTGAAATTATATGCAAATTATTTGATTTTATTTGTTCTTCTCTCTCATGGATTTGTTTTTGTTATTCTCTATTTTCTTTTTCGCATTAACATATACTGTCTGAAACTTGATTGAAAAAAAAAAGATGTTTATTATAAAATTGCCGACATACAGACAAACAATATACGTATATGTAGAGTATATCCTATCAATGAAACTATACAAACGACTCTAATTATTGTCTGGTACGAAATTGTGAGCGCATGAAAAAAAAAAGTTTTCTATTGATGATACTGATAAGAAACACACACGGAGAATTGTTTTGTTATCTTCATTTGTGATAATTAAATCGTTATATCAAATGTGTTCGAGTTTGACTTTTTTCGTTTGTTCTCTTGTTGGAATAATAAATCTTTCTTGTGGAAGTTTATTATTAATCGATCGATATAATCCATGTCGTGCCTATGGAAATGCATCTGTCTACGATATAACAAATCTTGCTAAAACATGGCCTATTCTTCTCAATGGAACGGGTATCGACGGTCGAGAATATACATATTGGTGGAGTTGTACTGGTCAAACCGGTCAATGCCAAGATCCTAACGTTGCCGTATGTCAACAGCGAATCGATGAACCAATTATTCAATTCAATGCTGGCAATCTTTCGCCACAATTATGGTTCGGACAATTCAATGGTGCTATGTCTCAAGTCAATCTAACATGGAATATTGTCTATCCAAATGTTCAATCGAATCCATCGCTTATCGATGGTAGTGGTATACGTGTGACAACCGTCTATTTTATTGTTGATTCGTCAATCGAAAAACCTCAATTGACAATGAATGGTGAAAATAAATTTACTGAATATTCAATAACTGTTCGAGGCAAATGTATTGGACAACCAGCGTATAATCATACAAGTTTTATTCAAGGATTTTGCGATCCTCAAACAGGACAAATCTTACCAAGTTTTCAATTCTGAGAGAAAAGAAAACAAACGAATTTTTTTTCTGTGTCATTGATAAAACCTTATAAATTTCATTTCGTTGTTTTAATTATATTTCTTGTCGAAAGTAAAAAATAATCACATACGTATATTCATATTCATTCAAAAGAATTGCTCATGAATTCGTGGATTATATTCGTTCTTGGATCTACTTTAGTTTTAGTCGATTTGACTAATGGTTTAAATTGTGTTTCGTGTGTCGGCACGGCAAATGCCGGCTGTAATGATCCATATAACGCTGCAACATCAGGAGATATACCTGTTCCTTACAATACTTATTGCGCAGTGAGTTTATTCAGTTTATTTTAGTTTAATTGATTTCAATTTTATAGAAAGTTGTCTACTCGAATTATGTTGAACGTATGGCTGGCGGACGGCAATGTTCACCGGGTAGTGGGGCTGGCGGTAGTACGGTTTACTGTTGTTCGGATAAAGATTATTGTAATGGAACCATTCAACAATATATTCCATCGATATTTATTCTCATTGGACTGATAATTATTCAAAAATTCCTCGTTTAAAATACTATTCGTTTTATTTTTCGAAAAAAAATAAAAATAAAAAGTCAATTCGTTCGAACGAGTGCAACATTTTCACCGTTTGCTACAACAGAAAAATTATGTGGATGACGTGATTTGTAATATAGAAATCGATAAATTGATATTGTAATTCCAATCAGCATAAACACTCCACCTGATGATAGAGTGAATATGACGACAATCAATTTGATATGATGAATAGATTCGACGGTTTCTTGCGAATCGATAGAATTCATATCGAAAGCTAAAAACATATTTGTGAAATTTGATAAATCAAAAATATAAAAGATTTTACGATTTTTATTGCAAAATGATGTTGCACAACAATCAATACGTCCTTGAAATCTCACACCAGCATAAATCACATTACCCAATGATTGATTTATGCAATTATCGATAAATGTACGAATAATAAAAGTTGGATAATCCTCATTCGACAGACCAACAACTGTCTGAAATGGAACATCAATACAAAATTGAATCACAAAAAAGAAACAAGGAAATCTACGGCACATGATTCCGATCGACTAGATGTTGTTGCTCGATATACATAACGACTAGATTCATTCAATTTCAAGCAACTTTCAAAGCCAGTAATACGAGAATCACATGTGTAACATTGAAGTTCGATATTTGTCGATAGATTTTGTCTATCACATTCATTAGAATTACAACACAATGTTTTGTTTTTTGATAAACATTCTTTTCGATACGAATAATAGACATTCTTCTGTTCAAAAGTCTACAAACAAGAATTTCAAAAAAAAACAAATATTTAAAAGAAAAATACGTACGATTGAACATGATTCTGTTGCACTACTGAGATATACACGGGAATGATTACATTGCTTTGTAATTAATGAACAAGTACCAATCATACAAGAACGATTCGTTAATGCTGGTAACGGTGGTGTTACGAGAGAATTACACAGATCATGATTACAACAAAATTGATACGATGAACTACGACAAATCGAAGCAGGAATTAAATCTCGCCTGATGTAATCACCGACATATTTTGTTAACTAGTTTTTATCACATAAAAATACGTGATATAGACACATTTGTCAGAGTAAATATTTCTACATACTGAACAAACATCGTACATATCGTTTCCATAAATAATTTCATTTTTAGATCGATTAAAATTCGTTTTTGTATAATTTCCACGATATGAATAACATTTTAAACTTTCATTCGTTTGAATGGCAATACAACAGATAAAAACGATTGATATGAATAAAAAGTCAGTACGAATTACATTTTCGATCATTTGTTACTTTTTTTTACCGTTCTCATGCAAAAAAAATGAAGTTGCGAAGTAAAAAATGTTTTTTTTTTTCTTCTTGAAATACGACATCATGCATTATTCATTGGTGATTTGATTTCAACAAATAACCTTGGCAAATGAACTATATTTTTTTTATTCACACTGTACAGTAACGGGATTTACAAAGTGTTACGGGTGGAAGAAAATACGCATAAAAATCAGTACATTTTATTACACTTATGTCAAAGTCACCGAAACATCGTATTGAATAGCCATGAAAACAAGCTGATCCATTGGTGATTGTATTGACTATAGTTGGCAATGTCATATTAGACCATATAGGGAGATATGCACCACAACGATTGTGTTGAAGAATTATGCTTGATAACAAAGTACCGCCTGAGCCAAGAAAACGAATCCATCGACCACCGATACTTGTGATAAACAACGGGCTATCATCACAAACACCAGCTGCTTGTGTGTAATTAAAATTCCGAGTTGGATCATTGATAACTGTGTGAGATGAACAAGGGTCAATACTATCAATACCACCACCATTGCCAACTTCATAGATTTCAGCTGGTGAAGCCGTTGTTGGTTCTAGAATCACTTTATTAGTGAAAATTTACTCATAATTAATGATTACCTATTTGATCGGCAAAATAATGCATGAATTGATTAGTTTCATTGCTTGTTGAACTTTTTCCAAGGCGAATGATCAAGATTATCAATAGTACGATAATAATCAATGCTATTATTCCAATGATGGAGAAAATTACAATTTTCTTTCGTGTACTAAAACATAAGAAAACAACGTTACTATGTCTATTGAATGTGTAGACAAAAATCTTACATGAAACCAGTACTTTTTTCAGTTGTTGACGGACGGGAATCTGTATGATAAGCATAATCTGTTGCTCTTCCAGTTTGAATGTCCTCAGAAATATCGCTTGAAGTACTCATGTGTTCGTAAAAATCTCTCGTTAAAAATGAAATGAAATTCTATTTTCGACTGACTTATGAATACGTTGAAGAAATTCTATTACAGATCTTTATTGGTTTCTCTTCTCTAGACTTGCTCTAGATAAAAATAACGAACTAATTATTCACATTGTACAGTAACGGGCTTTACAAAGTGCTACGGGTGGAAGAAAATACGCATAAAAATCAGTACATTTTATTACGCTTGTACCAGATAACTCGATGCATAGGAAATGAGGATGATAAAAACAAACTGATCCATTGGTGATTGTATTGACTATGGTTGGTAATGTCACATTAGACCATATAGGGAGATATGCACCACAACGATTGTGTTGAAGAATTATGCTT
>ERZ781398.2345-NODE-2345-length-16213-cov-3.858213_pt1 | contig 16213 bp, 15 predicted proteins | sample MGYA00433077_ERZ781398 | MGnify/ENA primary metagenome ERZ781398 (study PRJEB29847, sample SAMN06458254) | wastewater metagenome | isolation source: Wastewater bioreactor | place: South Africa: Cape Town | study: EMG produced TPA metagenomics assembly of the... | reverse complement strand
GTTCGAAAAAACAAGACGAAACTTCTCAAAGAGAAAAGCAGAAGCGTGTACATATGTATGAAGAGAAAGAATGTTGAGGGGGATGTATGATAAGGACATCACACTGTAACATTTAGGAAATAAAAAGAGCCTCGAAATTTACATTTGATTGACTTAGTTCTGCGAATGAAGACAGATTTTGAGGGAAACATATGTCTTTTGATTTTTATATTTAAACTTATACAGCCATTGTTTACAGAAGAAAAGTACTCATATCATATACAGCGCATATGCGGATAGCTTATAACCGATTTGATTTTTTTTATACAATTTGTTTAATATTATTGTGTTCAACTTTTTATAGTTCACTTTAGTGGTTGATCTTGTGCAACGAAATGTTGATACCTTAACATAATATATATATATATATAGTGTTATTAACAGATCAAGAATTATGCATAATTTAAATATTCAAATCTCAATTTTGGTCTATGCATTTGCTAAAAGCACTGGGGGTAACATTTTGTCGAGGGCGGACATGATTTGGTTGAAGCGATCAAACTAAATATCAAACGAATAAATAAAGATAGTTGATTGTTATTTTTAAAGAGTAATACTAACCAGTATTTTTGCGTCGAGTTTTTTTTGGTTTACTGCCTTAAAAATAATTAAACTAAATCTTAACAGCAGACATCTTCTTTTTGTTATATTATCTAGAAAAGATATGCATAATATTATAAGCAACGAACAAAACGAAAAAAATCTAAAAAACGAGAAAAGAAAATTAGATAGAATTAAATTTAGCACGTGTATGCGATAACTACTACATCGTTCACTAGTTCAGAAATACGTAGCTAATCACGTGCGAACCCAAGAGCCATTTTCACATTTTCTATTTGATTGATGCACTGCTGAAGCACCATACAAAGTCGATACAATTGTCTTTGGTTCAGTTGGACATCGAGTTTGAATTCCACTAAAATAACATGTCTCTATTGGATAAACCCATTTTCGAGGAATCGATAACCATCGGTCTTGATTGTCATAGATCGTTATATTGTCTGATTGATTTCCATAGACTGGATGAAAATAATACAGAGGAAATATATCAACATGTTTCCAACTATCTTTATGAATAAATCTCGCATTTGGCTGTATAAAATGAATGCCTTGATCACGAAAATAAACGCGATTTTCGAATCCAACAATTTTCCATTGAGGTTGAATTTTAATCTCATAATCTGTCGAAAAATTCGTTTGAGAAATATTAATAAGTTTAGGAATTTGTTCATCATCGACTACAACATCAATATCACCATCATGTGGTAGCAATCCTTGACGTTGAACATAGCCAACAAGTGATCCATAGAGAAGCCAATATTCGATATGATATTTTTCTGCAAGTTGAGACCACGCTTGTAGAAGACTGAGAAGAATTCGTTGATGCTTTCGATCACCTGATTCGCATGTTGGTATTGTTTCAAGAGCTTTTTCAATCAAATCACTATCACTTAATGTCGACATTTGAGTTGATGTCAATGTTGGAACCGGTTTGTCAGCTCGTGTCCATGATCCATTAACACAAATGATTAATGGTGTATCGACAGATGTTGGTCCGTATATATCCATGACGATTTGTTTAGGTTCTGCTGGACATGAAACTTGTATTGTATTTATTTCGCATGTTCGAAGTGGAAATATCAGATCGATTGATGTTGACATCCATTGATATTTTTGATCATATGAAGTCAATAAACCTTGATTATTAATACGAGTTTTTGTTTCTTGTGGATTATAACTATAAATTGGCCAGATATTTATAAAACTATCATCTTTCATATGAACAAATCGTGCATTTGCTGCACGAAAATCGATTCCATTCGAATGGAAATACTGTCGTTCTTTGAGATCAACAATTGACCATTGCGGATGTATGAGAAGTTTATAGTGAAATGAAAAATTCGTTTGAGAAAGTAGGACAAGTTGTGGCATGTGCTGTTCCATAATAAATATATCAAGATTTGTATCATGTGGCAATAGACTATGATTTCGAACATATCCAAGTAATGTTCCATATGCAATCCAATATTGAATTCGATTTTGACGAGCAAAATATGTCCATGATTGAAGAGTATAGAGAAGTGAGCGTTGACGAGCACGATCACTTGACGAACAAATTGGAATATCTTTTAAAGAATTATCGATTGCAGTATTATTATTAACTAACACTGAGTATACATCTACGTTTAGTTGATGATTAGCATAAATTAGAAATCCAAGAAAAAAAACTACACATAATAAACTAGAACAATATCTTGAAAAACAACGTTGTTGAGGCCACATTTGTATTTGTTTTTGAGAAAAGAAAACTGATCATATCGGTTTTCTTCAAATGTGGCACAGCTTGTCAATGCGTTATGCCGATTAATTACGAGTTAAATACTTCTGCGCGCAGAACAGCAGATGTGTTTGACAAAGAAAGTGTCCTCACTTGACATTAAAACAATAACAAAAAAAATAACACAAAAGAATAAATATTTCATGCTGATTAATTCAAAAATTTGCACTTGTTTGTCTTACCTTCAGACGTTTTTCAATGATCGTTTTCATTCACTTGATTGCTTATCGAATTTTCTGCCAAATCAACTTTAAAATCAAAGATTAATTCAATTCATCTTATCATAAATTATTTATTCGTTTTCAAGATTATTGAATTTATTTATTTTTAAGTCTCGTCTAATTATAAATAGTACATTTTATTCACTACTGAACTACACATATCTGGTACAAACAAAACACGAAGAGAAAATAATAAAATAAAATAAAAGAATAAGAAAGCATGAAACCAATTGATAGATAGTTTTTTGTTATCCTCTCGTTTTTTCTAATTAATAAATGAAATCGATCGTAAACGTTGTCGTTGATCGCTAGCATATCGTTGTACCATAATCATCGCTTGTTGTTCCCAATGATTAATCGATTGTAAATCATTTAGTCGAACTAATTGTTCTTGAAATTCGCAAAGTGTTCGTGCTGAAAATAGAGGATCAATTTCGTCTTTTTTTTTGTTTCAATCAAGCAAATTCAAAGCACACAAAGCTAACATCGTAAAAACAATATCGAACTATGTATCTAGATACATGTTGACGATAACTAGATTATCTTTAGAAGAATGATCTAATTGAAACCAGAAGCATTAGGAAAACAAAATCAGATGAATAAAGAATGTTTAGATTTTTGTTTGGTTTTATCTCGTACGTACCATTTAGTTGTTCGCAAACGGCTTGAAGATAATCAGTATAAATACATGTTGGACATACCATCACTCGACAGACTCGATCCGGTGGACAACGAATTGTCTTAAATGCGAACAGTCAAAACAATAGAACACTTCGAAGGTTTTCTTTTCTTAATTCTTACATGACACAATTGACTTGTTGACGGACAGATTTGTCTCACACAACCTCTTGCATCTCGTATATATTCTCCTGAACACGAACTAGTCGGTGTAGGCGGACAAACAGTCGCCGGTAATTGAGTAACAGACATTGATACAGTTACGTCTAAATATTAAATTAATTTTCAGGTTTTTTATTTTTTTTATTATTCGTTTTACCGGGCAGCAATGGCGTATGTTTTTTAAAGCATGAATGTATTTTAAACCATTGTTCTTTGGTTATTTCATGTGAGTTACATTTATATACAATACTTTTCCATCGTTTATCGTGAAAATTAAAACAACGAAAACGTATCGATTGTCGTCGATCTAAATATCGACTACGTATTTGTTGTTGCTCGTCGGAAGAAAAATATTTATTCAATAATTGTATTCGTTCATCAGTAAAACAAGTTGGATAACATTGATCGAATGAATAACTATCACCGTCGATGAAGAGCCATTTTTTCGTATATAAATCGCATCGATAAGTGATTTGAATCATACTATTAAACGCACAGGTAAGTTTAAGATCGTAATAAGTTAGTTGTGAAGTAAATTTTGTTGAATAAACATAGTGAGATGGAGTTGATAATTGAGCAACGAAATGTGAAACGTCCGTTTGAGGACAATCGGCGGCAATTGAAACACTCGTGCGAGTGGTTGGTAATGTTGTTGGTCGACTAACAACGATTTCTAATGGGGCAGGTTTATATCCGGCTTGAATAAAAATATGATTTTTCATATTTTCAAAACAAACTCGTAATTCAACTTACGACAAATAAAATTTCGATTTTGATATATTAATTTCCATTGTTTACTCTTGATTTCACATTGATATTGTACTTTGATTTGTGTATTATAATCGGGATGTTTACATTTAATCAACGCTATCGTTCGATTAACTGTAACAACTAACATTTCACTCGAATGAATCGAACGAATTCCATCGAATAGAATCGGACAAACTAAAACACAACAACAAGAACATATAGAAAATTAATGAAGATATAAGATTCGACTGTCAATCGGTCGTGTTCGTTTGCAAACATAGGGTGCTGGTTTCCATTCGATTCTAGTTCCCAAACAAACAAGCGAACTATTTCGTCGACAGCGAACATTTAACATAACCCGAGACTGATCGACTGTTGCACATTGATTTTTCGGACACCAGTATCGATCGGGAATTTTCTCTTGACCATTTTTCCATAGATAAGTCTGATTATCTTCTGAAAAACAAAACGCTACATACGAAGTTCTACTGTATCGAATACGGACTTTGTCGAATGCCGTCAATCCAAAGAAAATCTGCTAATTGAAAATATCGATATGAACTTCCGTTAAATGTCAAACGTGTTTCATCGAGATAATTGTTGACAATATCCGTAATAAGCATTTGTTCGGCATGATTATCAATGGTTAATAGTTGAGAATTATTTTTATATATTTGACAATTTTGTTGTGCTTTACTCCATTTCGTACAGAAAGCTTTACGTGGAATACATTCTTGTCGACGAAGACAAAACGTGTATAAATGAGTACGACTTTGTACGGTCAGACAATGATCTTCATCGTAATAGACCGAAGTCGAATCTGAATCGAGAGATATATTCACATACGGCTCAGTTGAAATAAAAAAAGTTTACTTTTTTCATCAACTGTAGACATTAGTGTTAAAGGAAATTTGTTTTTGATATCTTTCAAATAGACAAATTTCGAAATCGATTCTAAAAAAATTAATTCTCTCAATTGTTTTCTCTTGTATTCATAAAATAGAGAAATTTTACCTTCATTATCCGTCAATCGACGTTTGCAAATAAATGGACCTGGTTCCGATTGTCTTCTCGATGCTAAACATATCTGCGTATCGTTGCCTTCCGATTGACAGACGATATTCAAAACAACATGATCTCGTCCTTTGCCACCCAAACAACTACCATTCATATCACACCAATATTTATCATCGATATTAGCCAAACCTTGTCCACTGAGATTCCATCGATAGATATCATTCAAACCTTTCGAACCATCGATCCACATCCATTGTGCTCGAGCAACATATTTACTTTTCAATGTATCGTTTCTATCGAGTAATGTTTGATCAGAATAAAGCGTTATGATATCATTAATCAGCGCGTATTCAGCATCATTTTCGATTGTTAATAAATTTGCATTCGTCTTGTCTTGTTGACAAATTTTCAACGCATCGAATTTAGTCGTACAAAAAGCACTACGTTGATTTTGAGGACAAACTTGTCGACGAAAGCAGAATGTATACTGATGTGTATTCGTTCGGACAACGACGCAAGGAGTCGAATCATTGAAAACAATGGTTGTATCTAAAAAAAACAAAAATCATATTTCGATTGAAAATAATTCTTGTCTACTTGGATAAGTCGGAGCTGGAGCTTGGATTAGAAGAGGAACGGATTTGTTCTTCTCTTGAAGAATACCATCTATTAAACATATAAACGGAGCTCGATCCCAATGCGTTTGTTTTCTTGCAAAACATGGTCGTTTTTCACATCGGAGATTAAGTATAAGAAAATTTCCTAGAGAATTTTTCGGTTGACATTCATTCGAACACCAGAATGAACTATTCACTAAATTGTCAGTATAATCTATATACGCATAGAAGTTCAATATTTTAAACAAGCATTTCACAAGAATAAATTCTTTTTTTCTTTCTTACTAGAACCAATCCAAAGAAAATTCGGTAGTGGTAAATCAATGGACGTATCTTTCGAATTGAATAATTCAATAAGATTATCTTGAATTGTTTCAATTGTTTTTTTCGACAAAGAAACAAGATCAATTAGTTGACTATTAGATGAATAGGTTTTCGAGCAAAATCCTGATGATGTATAACGATTATATGGATGTTGTTTATCACTACTTCGTTGTAAACAGATAGCTATTGTTCGATTTTCAGTTTTAAGAATCAATTGATGACAATGTGTTGATGGATTATAGATTGGAATTGAATAGACAAAAGCTAAACAGCAACAATATCAAAACAGACTATGTTTTGCAGGTGTGTATATATATATATATCAAATTCTCTTATTGGATTTATTTGTATTAAAAATGTGAATAGAAATGCAACAGTTGTGCTAATGATATATGATCTCGTCGATGAAGGAATCAATTTTACGTATGATAAAAACACAAGTGAACTAATTGACTGTTTCAAACAAGTGATTTTGTACTTGAAAACTTACTTTGAATAAAGAGTAAATAAATTTGAATAAGAAGATAATTAATATACATTATAAACGAGTTGTTTATTGAATAAACAATAATCACAATCCAAGATATTTCACGTTCGTTCTTCGTTGTCTTTTATGTCATCGATCTAGAAAATAAAAAATCGATTTGAAACAATTTTTCACTTATGCGTAATCTATGCATAATTTAGTGTTTCATCATCAGATTAAAAAAAAAGGCAGCCGAAGTGTCTGTTACTTTCGCGTCATTGATTTCTCTAGAATGAAAACTAAAAAGAAAGAAGAGAAGCAGCAAAAAAAACGACAGTTCCTACCTAATTCTCTATTTCTGTTTTCTCTCTCTCTCTTTCGCTCTTGTTCGCTTAGTCAAGTATCAAATTCTTCGATGGACTACTGTGTGAACATAATATTTAATAGACACTTCTAATCATCATTGTCGTTTAATCGAAAAAGAAGCAAGAAAAAACATTTGATTATAATCTTCGTTGTTTTTTTTCGTTATATTATTTTTACTCGTCTAATCATTTTTTCTATGTCTATTTCAAAGACAAAAACAATGATGATGAACCAAACTAAACAAATACTCAAGTAGTAATTCGATAAAATAGAAAAGACTATCTCTATGTCACTTATGTCAAGTGAATTTTTCATCATCATCATCAAGGTTGCATTCTTTTTCTTTCTCAAATGGATATGATATCGAATTCGTCGATAAAAAAAAAGAAAATATGCTTGTCAATCATAATCATTCGTTTTACCTTTGCGACGTGATTTTAATGCGCAAAAAATCTGATTTTCATCTTATTCATCGATTTAATACCGTTTTAATATATTGGCTATGTTCGATTTTCTTTTTCTTTTCGTATTCGAGCAAGTTTTAATTAGATTTCTATCTTGACATTGACGTACTTACAAAGAACAAAAATAACATCAAAAGATTGAATATGATCAGGAAATATTTCGTAATTCTTCTCTTGTCATTCGTGTTTTTCAACATTTGACAACACTTGCCCATATTTTTCTCCTCGTTCTCATATGTCAATCGGATGTGTACTTATATCTATTGTTTGTTGGAGAGAGAGAGAGAGAGAGAGGCAGAGGAATAGATCGAAGAAGAACAAAAACGGTAGATGTGTGTTTTGTATCGAAATGGATTACAGAAGTAATGAAATATCTTGCACTCTCTCTTTCGTTCGGTTTTTTGTATTTAGTCACAATACAGACATGTTGATTGTCAGGAGATAATAAAGAGAAATTCGTTCGATATCAATTGAATAGAATATTACTCGAAAATATAAATTAAAAAAAAGAACAACCAAAGCAAGTCTATCGAGTCAGCGTAAAACCAAATAGCAACAGATGCAAGATGATAGTCTTGTAGCCTCGTCGTCCAGATTAAAACCTCGATATTCAATCAAGGTTATTGAAATTAATGATGAGTCGTGAATTGACAAAACAAAAGGCTGGTTTTTTTTTGGCTGTTCGGATGTAATTCAATTGATAGAAACGAGAAGATATTTGATCTAATCAACTGTCTAAGCACATATCTGTGAACTTATCGTTTATTGACATTTTTCTTTCGAGAAACGCTTTTTCTTCTATGTGACTCTAAAAGTCAATCAACCGAGTGAGATCTTCATGTTCTGGTTTTTATCTATTGATTCGAGATCAAATAAGTTCGATGTGTTTGTTTTTACGTGTCAACATAAATCTGTTTGGCAATTGACTTTATTTGACGAAAATTTTCGAAACTTTCGTTTTCTTTTTTTCTTCACAATTCGAATAGAGTAATCAATCGATCAATCAACGTCAGAACAAATCAATGCGCGCATCACATCTTTCTCTCGATGTTTTTTCTCCATACACAATAACAAAATAGTGCGGAAAGACTAATCCGCATTCTTCCGGTTCGTATACATACATCATATGCAAGAGATAGACAGAACGGAAAACTATCATAACAACAGAATGACGTCAATAACAGACAGAAAAACAACAACTTATCACAATAATAGATATTCAAGTTCAATTTCGATTTTCGTTTCAATACGAGAGAGAGATGTCGCTCAATGAGCTTTTGGATTAATCTCAGTAGTTGTTGTTTTCTGAGAAATGGCATCGTCGTCGTCGTTTCCGTAGCTTGTTTTTAATCTGCTGACATCTATAAACAAAATTGAAGAGAATTTTTTCATCGTAAAACAATCGTAAGAAAAGATTTTCGAATGAAAATTCTTGATAATTCGATGAAAATTTCTCGAAACGAATTTCATCTGCCAAACAAACATAATATTCTCAAATAACATCATTTATAGAGTTTCATATTCTCTGAAGAATCACTATGGCCATAGATAATGTTGATTCGGCGACGAGCTTTTTCTTTTCTTCTTCTTCTGTTCTTCTTTTTTTTTTCGACAAATAAATAAACACATCGAACGAAGACATTGAAAAGATCTCTGATTTCAATCAACAAAGAACTGAATCATTTTTATAGATATTCGAAAAACATAATTTATTCATCTCCGAAAATTCTTCGACAAATGCGTCGACGACGTCGTGTTTTTTAAATGGCCGGTTTTGGCCAACAACAACAACAACAACAAACAAATAAATTTCATTATTTTCACTCGAATCAATCGCCTTTTCTTCTACCATCGACCAAAACAAATTCATCTGCATGCCCAAATTTATCTTCTCTCAATCATTCGATGACAAATTCGTCGACACCTTCTCCTTGGCTTCAGCATCCTTCATTAACCAATGCCGGTGATAACAAACATGCAATAATTGAATCTGATGGACACAACATACTTTCAACTGATTCACAATTAACAACAATGCATAGACCACCATCATCAATATCATTAAATTGTGATTGTACGAATGTCAATCAACAATCCAATGAAAATTATGGACATTTTTTTGTTAAAAAATCTTTTCACAAACCAACCTATTGTCATCATTGTGTTGAAATGCTCTGGGGTCTCATAGGACAAGGTTATTATTGCGAAGTTTGCAATTTTATTTGTCATGAACGATGCCGAAAACTTGTTATTTCACCATGCTCAAGTATTGCACCTATACTTATAAAAGTAAATCTTCAGTTTTTTGTTTTTTTTCTACGAGAAGAATTCATTGAGAGAAAACCATATTTTGTATTCATTAGAATCCCGTGTGCCATATTTGGTCGGATATATCCCGGTTTAAACGTAAATTTTGCAATGTCTGTCGAAAACGACTGGAAGATTTTTCCGCTGTACGATGTGAAGGTGAGTAGTTCGAAACGATTGATTCTTAGACATATATCGATCATTTTGCTTTACTATTATTCAGAAAGAAAACAGAATAATATTCAGGTAATCGATAGTAACAAGTTCTACTAACGATTAACGATTTGACTAATATTTTCGTTTTTTTTATTGACAAAAGAAAAAACTAACAAAACATTTTTTGTTTTCTAGTGTGCGAATATTATGCACATGAAGATTGCAAAGATTTTGCTGTTAATGATTGTAAAGAAACAGCAACTTATGCGCCCAGTCGAGATAATGTAAGATCGATCGGATTCTTGAGCGTAGTTTCTTATTTTGATTATCGAATATTTTTGTTCACAGTCATCGACAGCAGTGAGACACCATCATCATTGGCGTGAAGGTAACTTGCCAACGAATTCGAAATGTGCCGGTTGTCGAAAAACTTGTTGGTCAAGCGAATGTCTCGCTGGAATGAGATGTGAATGGTGTGGAATAACCGTACGTCGACCTCCAAGTTTAAAAAAAAAAAAACTATTTTCAATTGTATGATCATTTAGACTCATAGCACGTGCCGTTCACGTGTACTCGAAGAATGTGGTTTTGGTACACTAAAAGATATCATTATTCCTCCCTATGCTATATCAATTCCACGTATAGCTGATTTAAATAAAGATCTGATATTAGGTATTGGAAATAATATGTCCAAACCGATACAAAATCCTTCCGGAAATAATCATCCAATTCAACAAGGACTTGAATATTCAAATATCAATCCGACTGATATGCGAAGTCCAGGATGTGCTAGTAAGTAAAAACGAACGAAATCTGTTCGATAGTTGAAATTACATCGTCGTTGCCTTTTTGCTGCACACATGTTTTGCTTGACCTTGCACAATTCTAAATCTGTACTTATAGCGCCAAATCTAACGAAAAAGTCGATTGTTCAACGTTTGCAACGTCAATCTTCATTTGTCTTACCAGGAAAGAAAACGAATTCGAATCAATTGACTTTACAACGGCCTATACATCGGGGTAGAGCCAAATAGTATCTAGAAAAATTCTTCTTGAAAAAAATCCACAACAAATGATTTCAATCCATTTCCCTGTGCTCAGTGTTTTTATAATTTTTTTGTTCTAATTGCATGAAAATCTAGATTTTCTCTTGTTATTAAATATGATTTTAATTGTCGTCTGCAATTGTTTTTTAGCACAAAGTACATCAAATGACCATCCATCAGGTGGTAATGGTGGCGATGTCTTTCCTCCTCCTTCGAATTTCTCTACTGAAAATCCGACAATAATTGGAAAAACTCGACGAGATAAATTAGCAAATAAAAATCAACAAGACGAAGAAGAAGAACGAGGTTTGACAAAGCAAAAACAACAAAAAAATTTAATTGATTATTTCATTTCGAAATTTAGAAACGATCAAAGTTTACGATGGAAATGCCACGTATCGTAATGGCACTCCACGTTCCATATCTGTTCCGAAACAAGCGAGTTACACCCAAATTCTCGTATGTTTTTCTTTTTCTATTTCAATCAATCAATTCGATTTTGTTGTTTTCTTCTACTTCAGGAAGCCGCGCTTCGCACATTCCATATCAATGATGACTGCACTAAATATTGCATAACTGTACCTACAGATAATTGTACGAATCGAACTTTGATTTTGACGATAAAATCGAAAAAAATTCGTTTCATTCTAGTCGGTGGTGATCAACTATTGGATGAAAATATGCCATTAAAATCTTTGAGACAGTTAAGTGGCCCTGTTCTTAATATTTATATTCGATATAAAGAACGTGATGATATGGATTTGGATTTCGTTCGTGTTTATCCAGGCATTTTAAAGTAATTCGTTTGTCTTTTGTTTTTGTTTTGTCAAATATTTATTTTTGTGTTTATTAAGAACTCACGATGGTTTTAAAACAATAAGAGTTACTTCATCAACGACAACAAGTGAAGTTATTGCCAAAGCATTAGTAGATTTTGGTTTACATAATGTTCGAGCTGAAAAATATTCGCTGGTCGAAGTTTTACTTATATCAAATGTTAATTATACTGATCGAGTCTTAGAACCAAATGAATATCCTCTACATGTTTTACGTCAACAGAGAAAAGTAAAACAAATTTTTCTCGTTTTTTTCATTTAATTGATTTGTTTGTCTGTCTTCATTAAGGAATCTGTTCGTAGTCATCGTGTAACACGTTTTTATCTTCAACATAAAGATGATCCTCACGGTCCATCGGTGTCTCTATTCGTTGGCAATCTTCCGCCGGGACCTCGAACGGAAAAACAATACGAAAAAATTCTCTTTCAAGATATATTTAAAAATGATAAAGACTTAAAATGGGATAAAATGGATGTGATTTATTATGAACATGGAGCAATGGTTTTAGTTTACAATGATAGTGATCGTGCAACACGTGCATTTACGAAATTACGTCAAGCTTATCATGATCAAAAACAATTACTCGTACTCATGCTACCGAATATTCAACCACAAGTGATACCAACACATATAAGTCCATTATTAGTATTTGTTAATGTTAAATCAGGCGGACAACAAGGAGCTGAATTGATAACGAATTTTCGACATTTATTAAATCCGCATCAAGTATTCGATCTGCAAAATGGCGGACCATTGCCAGGCCTATATGTTTTTCGAAATATACCCTACTATCGTATATTAGCATGTGGAGGCGATGGAACAGTCGGCTGGGTATTGAGTTGTTTGGATAATGTTGGACAAGATGCATTGTGCCAATCGCCACCTGTTGGCATTGTTCCATTGGGAACAGGTAATGATCTAGCACGTGTTCTACGTTGGGGTTCAGGTTATACCGGTGGAGAAGAACCATTAGCATTGCTCAGGGATGTTGTCGAAGCTGAAGAAATCAAATTAGATCGTTGGACAGTTGTTTTTCACCAAGATCAAGATAAACGTATGGCAACAAATCCATCCGATAGTACAGCTAAACCGACAACTACATCTGGCCCAGTAGTCAAATCACATAAATCCAAAGGCAAAGCTATTTTAAATCCACCGCCACCACAAGTTGCTCTACCGATTGCAATTCAAGAAGGTACAACTAATGAAGATAAAACCGAAATGTTCGTTATGAATAATTATTTCGGACTCGGTATCGATGCCGATATATGTCTGGATTTTCATATGGCACGAGAAGAAAATCCCAATAAATTCAATAGTCGTATACAAGCCAAGGGCTATTATCTCAAAACAGGAATAAGAAAAATAATGAAGAAAGGTAGCTCGAGAGATTTTACTCAAGATATTATTCTCGAAGTTGATGGGAAACGTATCGATCTACCGCCATTAGAAGGTATCATTATTATCAACATTTTAAGTTGGGCAAGTGGTGCCAATCTTTGGGGTCACGAACGAGACGATAAATTCAGTCGACCAACACATTACGATGGCATGTTAGAAGTCGTCGGCGTAACAGGAATTGTACATCTCGGACAAATTCAATCGGGATTAAGATCGGGTATTCGACTTGCTCAAGGAGGACATGTAGGATATATATTTCAATGAAAGAAATATAAATTTCAAATCAAAATGTCTTCTTCTAGATTCATATTCGTATGAATACGGACAGTTCCGTGCCGGTTCAAGTTGATGGCGAACCATGGCTTCAACCACCCTGTGACATAACAATCATTCGATCAGCACTCAAAGTAAAAAACGTCACTTGGATTTTCATTCGTTTATTTTGTTGTTCTTAGGCAACAATGCTTCGTAAACGTAAATCAAAAATCAAACGTCGTAATACCGAACCAACTGTATTCCTTCCTGAAGGCGATGACGAGTCAAAAGGTTAAAAGAAATTCTTCTCGATTCGATCTCAGCTGGCCTGAGATGAACTCTCTCTATCTCACTTCGACAATATATAAATGTACATGAATCTTCTTCTTCTTCTTCTTTCCTTCTCTCTCAAACAAATCTAGTCATTTCAAAAACAAAACATTTTACAAATCTCTTTTTCGGTGACGCGCATGGTTTGACGACCTTTTTTTTTCTTAGAATGTATACATAGCAAAAACAAAAGAGAAAAAAACACACGCACACGAAGAATAGATGTATTGATTCTTGAAGATCAACATCTATGCGCGTGCATAATAACAGACAGCAACAATCTCTCTTACTTTCTCTCATTTTTTTTTCTTTTTTGAGTTCTCTATACATATATATATATATATATATAAATATATTTTATCTCATTTTCCTTTTTTTTTCGTTCGAAAAGAAAAGTCAAATCTAGTCGCTGCGTTTGATTGATTGTTTTTTTCTAGGCAAAATTTCTTTCTCTCGCAAAATTCTTCTCTCTCTCTCTCTCTCTTCGCGACTCAATAGTGTGTTTGTGTTTAGTCCTTTTACTTCGTTTGTTTTCTTTTTCTTTTTCTTCTTCTCTTATTTTTCAATTTACATATTATTTAATAAAACTAAACTACTAGAACAGTGATTCTCTTTCGTATTTACCTTATAGATACTTGTGCGGTTTTTCTCTCTTCTTGACATTTTTCTGTCTCTCGTTCTGGCCACAAAATGCTATCTATCCTTTTGTTTGTTTTTTTTTCGTGTACAACCGCAGAAGAACTTTTTTTTTGTCAAGTGTGTGTGCGTGTGTGTATCTTTCTCTCTCTCTCATGACTGTTCTGTACGCGCTCTTTTTTTTTCTCGACAATTCAAATAAATATCATACATTTAAAAATATTCAATCAATGAATTCGTTCGTCTTTGTATTTGAGATACTCTTTCGTTTAGATTAAAAATGCCAACAGAAAACGCAGGTGTAACAGCATCATCAGTAACGCCGCCGAATGCCTACGGTGGTTTAGAAGGACCTGATTCAATGTATTTGAAATTGATATCATCCGATGGACATGAATTTGTTGTTCGACGAGATTTTGCCATAACTGCATCGCCAACAATCAAAAATATGTTGAGCGGTCCAGGACAATATTCCGAATCACAACCAAATGAAATCTACTTGAAAGATATTCCGTCACATGTTCTCATTCATGTTTGTCGATATTTCGCTTACAAAGCCAAATATACCAAGTATAAAGTTTCTTTCAAAAACAAAAGAATAAATTAATTTTTCTCTCTATCTTTGAATTTAGTTCGTCAATTGATATACCTGAATTTCCTATTGATACAAATGTTGTACTTGAATTACTTGTTGCTGCAGATTTTCTCGATTGTTAATATGTAAAAAAACAGCGCACATATTGAACAAAGATTCTTAGAACATTCTTCTTCACAATATTATTATTGAATAACTATGTATTCTTATTAAAAACGCTTAGCGTGCTTCTTTTTTTCCTCTCTTTTTTTTCTGGCTAACAACGAAGATTTTCAAAAAAAAAAAACAAAAACAAAATAAAGAGCTCAACAAAATTTTCTAGATTCAATAGCTTATTATTAATTCCTATTAATAGTTGATTCTTGAAATGCGTTTTTTCACCCTCATTTATTCGGATTAAAAAGAAACGGATATGAACTTGTCAATGGCACGAATGTTCATCATCTTAAATGTCTATATATCTTTGAGAATGAATGATAATTGAATGTATTTAACGAGAAAAAGAAAACATGAAGAAAATAAAATGAAGTCTATCAGTTGAGTTTGGATTTCAAGTCTTCGTAAAACAAAAGAAGATCTGTTTGATTTTGTTTCGAAAAACTTGTTGAAATTGTGTTGTAAATTTCACGTAGATAAAAAAATTTGCTAGATAAGTTATTAATTCCAATAGATTAACAACTAATGCATAATATTTATAGATTCGACTACTTGTATCTTTAAAAACAAAATTCGGATAAGCGAATAACATTGGTATTTGTCCGCATAGATAAAGTGTCGATAACCAAACTAACATGATAGTTAATTGTCGTTCTTGTTGTTGTTTTCGAATGTGCATCTTATTTTTCGATGTTGTCGATACCGATGATTTTCTTGTTTGCAAATCATTGATCGTCGATTCTTCAGGTTGAATCGATAATAATGTATCTGTTTGTGATTGTGATTCAGATAGATATTTTGTTATTGGTTTTGTGTCATTACCATTGGTTGTTAATTCTAATGCAATTGTTGTTTGACCAAGTTTTTTCTTTGGTTTAAATTTTTTATTGGCAACATGTACAGTTGATAATAGAAGACAATTCGAACATATTAATATACATATAGGAATAAATCGAAGAAGAATTTCTTTGCATATGCCAAAATATTTATATGCTTGTGTTGTTGCAATAATTGTTTGATCGAGATTATTACATTCTCCAACTTTATAAACA
>ERZ781398.2342-NODE-2342-length-16225-cov-4.119233_pt1 | contig 16225 bp, 26 predicted proteins | sample MGYA00433077_ERZ781398 | MGnify/ENA primary metagenome ERZ781398 (study PRJEB29847, sample SAMN06458254) | wastewater metagenome | isolation source: Wastewater bioreactor | place: South Africa: Cape Town | study: EMG produced TPA metagenomics assembly of the... | reverse complement strand
CACTAAATACGAACAACAAATTGTTTTTGTTGAATCAAAATTGCAAAACATACGCGTTCAAATGCCATGGCCATTTCCTAATTCGTTATTGGATCATGTGAAAATCTGCATCGATCCCCTTGCATACAATCTTTTGTACCGGTATGAAAAAATTTACAGGGAAATTCGCCGTGCAAAAATGGACATGCATCATTTTTTTGACAGTAGCCCTTATTTTGAACGTAATATTTGCAAACTTCCATCTTCTTCGGCGGTTTATAATCATGGCTGAATAGACAATCATTGCCCTTCACACAGCGGTTTTCCATGAAAAATTTGCACAATGGTGGACCTGATGAATCTAACGAGAGAGAGAGAGAAAATGTGAGAATCGAATGTGTTTTCATTCGATGAAATTCTTACTGTTCGTAGTTCGATCTTGCCAAGTCGATCGGTCTCGATCGTTGGGCCGTCGATTATTCTGTTGATTCGGATTATTTCCATCGTAATATCTTCTCGAACGATTTTCAATTTGTTGTTGTTGATTATTTCTCATTGAACGTTGCCGATTCAGTGTTCGATCTTGTTGTTTTCATCGTCGAAATACTCGTTTTTTGGCGATGATGAAGTATCATTATTTCCTGACTGATCATTTTTCTGTTCATTGACAAGATTTATCGACGATTGTTGATCACCTCCCGATCCCATCAATTCAGAATGTTCATTCGAATTCATATCAGACTGTTGCGTTCGTTGGCCACGATTTTGTCCTCTCGGTGGCCAATGTTGTTCCATCATGTCGTCATCTTCAACATCCTCGGATAAATCCGGCATTGGTCCACCACGAAATCTTCCTCTCTAACCGAACATATTTCAATGTTTATCAATCATTGAAACTCACAAAATTTATTCTCATACTTTATTTTGTTTTCGATTGCGTTCGTCACGTTCATCTCCGCTGTGTCGTCGTTTTCGACGAAGATCATGTTTATTTCGTTTGTCTTGTACATTATTATTCAAACGTGAATGAACGGGATGATGATTGAAACCGCGTCGACCGCGAAACTTCTGCGAATCTGGATTTAAATGACTATTAACATCTTGGGGATTGGTTTGCTGAAGACTCGTATGATTTGTACTATTTTCTTTTGCATCTATTCAAAACGAGACAACTTAACCAATCATTCGAATGAAATACATACCATCTTTCTGTTGAAGATTGTCGTCGAATTCTTCTTCGACTTCGCCCTCTTCGAGTTCACCATCTAATTCATCAAATCTCTCGAGTTGTTTTTTTTTCGATCATTCAGAATAAATGCCTACCTTCTTTTTCTTCGTTATCACTGTCCGTAGAATCACTAACATGTTTGTCCAATGTCTGATTCGTCCTGAACATACACGAGAGAGAGAGAAACAAACAATATTAGATTTCAGTTTTACAAATTCAAAAGGAAAATCTCAACAAATCAAAATGACATAAACACACACATATACATATTTTATCTCGTCATTTTCCTATCTCAATGAAAACCTACCAGGGCATCCTAAGAGTCAACATATTCTTTCGACTTTCTGTTTTTTTTTCTTTGTCGTATTTGAGTCGGTTTTAGACAATTTACGATGTGAATATTTGTTGAAATTTAAATAGATTTTTTAGATTCGTCTTCATCGATCAAATGTTCAACAATACACATACACATAACAGCTTAGATTTTATGTCTCGAAAACACACACATGTGTCAGAAAGAAAAGAATTCGAAGAAAATAATGAATGGCGCAAAAGAAAACTAAATGAGTAACAATGTTTTGTTTCTTCTTCATTTTGTTTTGTCATTCAAATTGATACATGACTTGAAATTGTCAAGAAAAAAAGAAAACTAAATAGATTTTGTGTGTGTGTGTATGCGTCTGCATAAGACTTGTCTCCTGTTAAAGACGACTAAAGAGAAAAAGAAAATCTATCAAATTGAAATCTGTATATGTGTATGTGTGTTTTGTTTTCTTTTTTGAGAAACATTTTTTTCCTTTGATTGTTTTCAATTTGTTGAACATATGATAAATATAAAGTTGAAATTTTTACATTTTGTATAATCAAATAACAACACTTAGCATTGTTTTTTGGATCATCCAATGTATTTTGTCAGCTTAATAGTGTATGTTCTTCCCGTCGTTGTGTATAACGGGGCAAAAGATTCTTTTTTTTTCTTTCTTTCTTTCTTTCTTTCTTTTCTGTTTGACCAGCGAAAGAAGAGAAACTTATTTTAACGAGGGGTAAACTATTCGGAAGGGTAATGAGAAAAGGAAAGCAAAAAAAACTGCGCATGAAAATAACCATTGTTGTTGATTCATTGGGACATAGACAAGCTAAACGAATAGAAAAAGAAAGAGAAAAAAAAACAGACGATGAAGAGAAAGATGTAACCTTCTGATGAAACAACAATTTCGAAATAATAAGAGAAAAACCGGGAAAGTTCAAGGACATCAATATAAAACATAAGAAAAGATGATCAATGATATGATGTGAATGTGTGTATGTGTGTGTGTTTTTTTTTCAATGATTTTTTTCCATATACTCACAAGAATAAATAATCGTATTTCCTTTGTCTTTGACGATCCTTTACTTTTAAGCTTAACTCTTTCTATTGATGAAATTAAAATATGTATAATAGAGAGAATAATTTGAAAACAACTCGTTTACTAAAATAACCCATTATATCTCCTAGACACGCATTAAATATGAACTCTATTTCTTTTGTCTTAAACAAATCTTCTCATTTCGCGCATTGTATATGTATATGTATATGTGTGTGCTTAGCCATCAAAATGGTTTTTCAATAGAGACACACAATTTGTCGTTTTTTAAAAACCTTTCAGAAGATGTCATCATTTTGTCCATGCCAAAATACTGCTGATGCTGGGATCGTTGCTGTTTTACTCTTTGTATGAGTGTAGGAGACGAAATATATATATATATTAATATATATTATATGTATAGGGTGTCGAGCGATACTCTACTCTTTGCTGCTGCGCACTGCGCCTTCACATCTGCAGCTGCTGTATGAATACGTGTGTTGTCGTCAAATAGTTATTTGCGTTTGTGTTGAAGAAAGAACGAGTGTGCGAGCGTTTTTACATACGTCGACGATGCGGACGGGGCAAAACGAGAAAAATCTCTCTCTCTCTCGCTCTCTTTTCTCTGCTTTGCATCGAATTGACTGACGACGATTTTTTTTTTCTCTTTCTTTCTAACACATCTTATTAGACAAAGAACATTAGTAACCTCCAATCTAATGTAAAGATGATACCTATTACGTGTCTTGTTATTGAAAACAAGCAAAAAAGTTCATTTATTGGACATGATCAACAAAACAAAACAAAACAAAAAACTATTCGAAATTCGATTCACCGAGAGTAACAAGTCGAATTGTGTGATGAGTAGCAACAAGAAAATTCTCCTCTTCTAATGTTCGTACTGCATCGTCGAACATATCTCGAGTGATGTGTTCGTCGTTTCGATCCCGGATTTCAGTGAAAACGGGATCTTTTTTGATTGGATTCGTGCCGTAGAGAGATTTGCGATCTTTGAGAAAACGTTTTAAGATCGGAACGAGATCGGCACGGAGACGGCGTTCGACAGCGCTGATGCCTGTTGTGAGAATTGATACATCGACACGGCCAGTTTTCGGATCGACTGCCTAGAAAAGAAAAGAAATTAATAAAAAGAAAAGATTTCTTACGACGAGAAGAACTTACGGATTGTTTCAATGCTTCTCGATAGAGTCTGAACAAAGAGAAAACTAAAGACAGACGTCAATTGAGAGTTGAGTGTTTACCGTTTGGCTTCGACAACGTCAAATTCTTCGACTTTATCCGAAAGTCGAACTTTTGCATGAGCTTCAGCTAATCGAATCAATGATTCTAATTGCCGAGGATAGGCTGAGATTTGTCCTTTTCCACTGCCGACTTTTCGCATTTCCACATACGAACTCACAAGAAGTTTGCCAGCTAATTCCGTGAGTTGTGGACTTACGAATGTTCGTGCATAGGAAATATAATCTCGAAGTAAATCTGCATCCTAAACACACGAACTTCATAATTATTGATTCGAAATACAATTCTCTCTACCATGGCTTCATGAGTATTTTCTCCTTCTTTGCCGTATTGATACCACGATGCTAAATGTTGTGCTAATCGTCGATCGTAAGCTTCATCTTGCGGATCCAAAAGCAAGAAAATCAAATCAAAACGCGACAATAAAGTCGGCGATAGTTGAATATTTTCAGTGATCGTTTTCGATTTATTCCATTGGGATTCAATCGGATTAGCTGCAGCTAAAATCGACGTTCGAGCATTCAACGTACAGATAATTCCAGCTTTAGCAATCGATAATGTCTGTTGTTCCATAACTTCATGAAGAATCGAACGAGCACTTTCGTTCATCTTGTCAAATTCATCGATACAACAAATTCCATTATCTGCAAGAACCAATGCTCCACTAAAAAACACAAAAAAAATGTTTGTTGTTGTCGTCGAGGATTGAAGATTTACGTTTGAAGAACGAGTTGATTCGTTTCGGGATCTTTGGTAACGTAAGCTGTTAGACCAACTGCACTCGTGCCTTTGCCATTGGTGTATTGAGCACGTGGTACAAGATGAAAAATGTATTGTTGTAATTGTGATTTCGCTGTGCCTGGATCGCCACAGAGAAGAATATTGATTTGTGAACGGAAAGTTTTTCTTCCACAAGCGGCGAAATTCTTTTTTGTACCGCCGAATAATTGTAATAGAATGCCTTTTTTTATATCTTCATGTCCGAATATACTTGGAGCTATTGAATGAACGATTTCTCTTGACAAGGATTTTGTTTTCACAAAAATATGTTTCTTACCAATTGCGTTCGATAACAATTGATAAATGTCCGATCGTTCGGAGAGATTTCGAATTTGTGCTAAACGTTCTTTGGAAAATCTCGATGAACTAAGAAAATCTTTTTTCAATTTAAGAAAAACAAAACACGGATATTTCACCATGATTCTTCGTCATCATTTATCGATTGTTCTTCGAGTCCACCTTCGGCAGTGAAGGTTTTCTGTCGACGAAAATGAATCACATCGATATACGTTCGGTAAACCGATCGAACATTTCGAGTTTTCGGATTTATTCGAACTGGTACCGCTCGATAGATGCCCGTTACTTGAACACGATCACCTGGTTGAACAGCATCAACTAAATCATTATGAGCAACAACTGTCACTGTTACTGGCGTTTGTCCAGCCGGCATTTCGTCTACACACAAACAAAATATCGTAGGATTTGTTGAGAATTGAACAGACCTGGTGTTTCTTGAAGTTTGACAAATTGTTTATCAGCAAATAACGATCGATTATGAATTAATTCGAATGAATGATTCGTATTACACGAAGTGCATACAGTCGGTTCAACTATTCGACATCGATCGATTTCAACTTGAACATGAAAATGACAGATATTACATTGGAAATAAGCAGCACGCATTTCCGGCATGATCAATGACGAACGAATGACCATGCCTGTTAAACTAATTAATTTATCAATATCTAATCAAAATATTTCACATTGTTAAATTTTTTGTTTTCAATCGAATGAAATTATTCACCTTCGGGGTCTAAACATCGCATATTTCTGAGCATATCGACATTGTACGGTCGTACTTGAATCTGATGTGGAAGTGTATCGTCTTCGTAGATACTGAAAAACAGCTCATTGACAGCTATGTCGAATATGGGAATGACTTCTTGTGGATAGGCAAGTAGTTGATTGAGCAGAGTTCGATCGATTTGTTTCATATGTGAACAATCGACATTGAGAAATGGACGTTCGAGAAGATGGATTTCTTCGAGTTTTTGCATGTAGAATGGTTTGTCAGGATCGACACCTTCGAGATTTGCTTGTTCGATGTTTAAATGAAATTTTTTGAGAAAGGCAATAAAACGACGTTTACAATCGTTAACATGAACATCAGTACCCCAGATAACAACTTGATTATCAGCCGTATTAATATCGACTTCACGTTCCTCAAAAACAAAAGAAAATTAAAATTTTCAACTGAAATCAATCGTACTGATTCTTCTTGTTCGTTGACTAATCGTAATTTTCTCACACTACCGAGATCAGATCGAGCTCGAGATGGTGTTGACATTGGCGTTCGACTACCTGGATAGATGCTATGAGCAGGTGAAGTCGTGAATGTCATCGGCGAAAAAGCCATTCCTAGAAAAGAAACGAATCGAATTGATGATTTCTTTTTTTTTGTTATTTGATGGAGTGAACGAACCTCGATTTTTATTCGGTGTTCGACCAGGTGTAAACTGAAGTTGAAGAAGTGAACTCGGTGCTGGACTTGCGACCGATACATCTTCTTGTCCTGTTGCTAACGGATTTCGTCTTTTGGCCGCTAAAGAATTTCTTTTTCAGTGAATTAGAAATCAAAAATTAAATTTTTCTACGTGTTCGTTGTGTCGAACCAGGTGTTCGACGTTGTTTCGATGGTGTACTAGTTGATTTCGATGGCGTTGTCATTTCGATTCGTTTGAAAATAAAACTGGGGAAATTCGAATTTATCCGTTCTATTTCTTTTCTCTCTCTCATTTCGAATTTGAACATAAAAACGGTTTGATTTATCATCTCGTTTACATCATCGAATGTTTTATTTCACGATAAAGAAAAAGAAAATTGTACAAAAAGAAAATGGAACACCGTATTTTGCTTTGATTTCAATTTTTTGTCGTTTTAAACGCTGATTTTTTCGAATATTCATCTTCAAATTTGATCAATTCCAATGCCAATCGATCTCTTAAACTAATTAATTTCGTATCTAAATCCGATTGTTGATTTTTGAATCGTTGCCGTTGAACTTTAACAGCATCGTTAATCGCACGAAAATCATAGAGTACAGCTTGATCTTTCAAATCCGAAACTAATTTCAACAAAGATTCAAATGCTCGAACCTAAACAATTAATCCTTAACTAAATAAACTCGTTTCAATGAATTCATTTTTACCATATTATATGCTCGTACACGCATTTCGAAATCATCGGTTGTATTTGTGAGGATTCTTGGCAATTGATCTTTCGGATTGACTGTTTGACCATCTTCAACTTTCATCAGACCGATGACTTGGATGAAATTTTCTAAGATTGTTTGTAGATTATCTTTAGCTTGTTTATGAAAAGCTGCACCTTTGATATTAGTCGTTCGATTTCGATCCATCTTCAAATGAGAAGAAGAAGAAAAAAAAATGAATTTTATTTTTTTTTCAAAACAAGAGGAGAACAAAAAGAAAGCATGAGAATATAGATGATTTTATTTTGTTTCAAGATTAAAAATAAAGATTAAAACAATGAAGCATCGTCTTCGTTTGTCTTTTGTCCATTTTCATGTTGTTTCTTCGGAGATGAATGACGACCATTGCCATTAGATGTACCATTGTTTAAAACTAAAACACGTAGATAAAATAGAGAAAATTTGTTTTTTTTTTCTTGGTAAAAACAGAGGGGAAATGGGTATGAGACATATATATAGACTTCGTTGACAACAGAAAAACAAACCTGGAATGATGAAGGAGAAAATTCTTTGCGGACTTTTAAGATGATTTATTAGTATTTAAGCGAAATCGAACGTCACGATAACTTACCGACACGATCGATGTTTACTGAAGGTGATGATTTGGTTTGTTTGTATGGTGAGAGTCGATCTTTACTTTTAGACTAAATAGAAAAAAAACATAATTAATATTCGAAGATTTTCTTTTTTTTTCTATTTTACTTCTTGTCGTTTTTTATATGCATTGCCAAGTAAACGAAGTTCTTCGCATAAAGCTTCGTATCGATAAGCAATACGAATAGCTGGCACATTTGTACGACGAATGTCATTACCAGCAACACCGGATTCTTGATATGATAGACCGAGCCAATACATTTTCACCTGAAGAGCTTTCAAAATGAGAAAAATCATTTCGTACAAACAAAACAACGTTTACTTCATGAGAAAATCCACTCATTAGAACCGAATTTCTTGCTAATTCACACATATCAACCGATGATAATTTCCAAACTTGAGCTGCAATCGAATATTCTTCCATCAAAGGTTCCTTAGTAAAATGAAATTGCATAGGATCATCAGTTGATAATGATACGCAAAGACCACGTTCAAAATATTCCAACATCGGATTTCGATTGTAGTTGATAAATAATGAATTATTACTTAACGGTGACATAGCAATACCAATCTGACATAAATAGAACAAATATTGCAAAACAGGAGACTAAATTCGAGAGAGAAAATTTTGTTGTTTTTCTATGAGAAATGTTTTTTCTACTTTGCGTAGAAGTAAACCATGAGAAATATTTTCTGCAACCATATAAGCTGTAACCAGATGTGTGACAGCACCAGCTTCACCACAATGCGGACGAAATTGAAAGGTATTCAAGCCTCGAGCACGTCGAAGTTGATTTAATGAAAGAATATTTGCGTACATGTAAAACTAAAGTCAACAAAAATCAATTCATTCGCTGTTCTTCGTTCGGATAAGTCTTACTAAATAGTAAACATAAGGCGGATTGTCTTTCAGATTCCATTCTTCCGGGTATGGCATATCTGCAGTGAGAATCGGCCGTTCTGGTTTAGTTTCATCGTCAACCGAATCGAAACCAGTTAAATGATGCATAAAACGAAAAAGATCTGGATGAGATTGAGGATGAATTGTAGCTTCGAATAACGGTTGAAAGAGATTCGTAAGAAATTCTTGAAAATTTTTTGTTATCCCATTTGCATGATAAACATCACTAAACAAAAAACGTTCATATCAACTCAAACTGATCGAATTTTTGGTGTTACTAAAGACGAGGAATTTGAACCATCCAACTAACATTTGCTGAATACATCGTATTTGTAACTGCCCATTTAGCTAGTTTATCCCATTCATCGATGCTTTTGCCATAGATCGATAGACGAAGTTCAGCATGTTGATATTTGCTATCTTCTAAATCGGACATGACTTCCTTTAATAAATCGGCAAAGAATACACCATCGATATAGTTGTCTGTTTTGATAAAGATTTCTCTGAAAATCAAATTGATTAAGAAACTCAATACGTTCGGCTTTATTTTTTTTTTATCAAACCTTAATGCACTTTGACCGAGAGGATTATATTTTGCATTGAAACGATCAAAACGTTGAAAAGTATTTCGATCCTAGAAAAACAAAAAGATCATATTGAACAATCGAAATCTTCATTTCCTAATCATCTTACAGCATGAACACCGAGCATGTCAACACTTAAATCATAAGCTGTAATTTTTAATTCATCGAACACTTCTTTCAATGTCATTATTCGTCCGTCTTTTGTTTTGTAAACATGCATATCACCTGATGTTTTCATTTTCTTTTTCATAAAACGCAGCAGATGTTTTTGATTCATTGATGATGCTGCATGAATATGCGTATCAACTTTTCTGACATTATAAAAATCTCGATGTGGCGTTGCTTTAATAGCCGCCCATTCTTTAACTTCATTCAGTAGACAATGAAGTTCATATTTCGCTTTTAAATATTGCAAACGACGATAACAGAAGGATTTCAATGGTCCATCCGTGATCATCGCTGATAGAAGTGAATAATCATCGATAAATTGATTTCGATCGACAATCGGATAATCGACAGGTACCCATTGCCGATTGTCATCGGGAATGTAGAGCCGATAGATACCTTTTTCTGCTTTGACAGTTACATCGACAGCTTCAAGCAACGGAATATTGAATGCGTCTTCACGTTTAATTATCGGCGGATGAAAGGGATGTTGATCTTCTATAGAAAAGAAAACGAGAAAAAAACTCAAACAATTATTTGTAAACGAAAGCAAAAGTGAATTATTTAATTGATTAATAATAAAATTCAATCAAGCGTTTAGAAAGAAAAACACACACACACACACATGGGTGAGGCAAACATTCGTGAAAATAATCACTCGTCATACTCAATCATCGATGAAAGATTGTTTAATCGATTTGTTTTTCTTTTGTTTCCCAACAAACGCAAGAAAACAGCAAAGAGACAAACCAAAAGGTTACTAAATAAATACCTTCAGTCGTTTCATTCGTCTTTTCTACGGATAGAGATATAGGTGGTTCTAATGACGTGCGTGAATTAATCGTAACAACTGTTGCTTGCGATGGTATTTGACCGGGAATAGTTGCAGAATGAGTTCGTAATTTAGTGTCTAAATATAAAGGAAATCGTTCACAGCAAACCATTCGAATGCAAAGCAGAAAAGAACAAAAATGCAAAGCAAAACATAAGAAAGCAAGAAAGCTCGGTAGTTTAGGTATGGTTTCACACTCGTTATTAGTGATGATGAGGAGGATGATGATGAAAGAGGCCCTTGAGACGATTCCCGACCGGTATTGGGACGAATTGTTGATGATGCACGACGTGATTGATCTTCTTGTTCTAATGTTTTCGTGAGAAATTTCGCAACTGTTGTTGGAAATGATTGTAGACTGAAAATCATATATCTATTTCGAAAACAAACAAACAAACAAACAATGAGAAATTCATTTAATTTGAAAATACTTTTCACGGATAACCATCGCACGAAGTAACGGTCCGACAGCATCTTCTAGATCTTCGATGTGCGACATATCATCGAAATCACCGGCGATTTTAATTCGTTGAAATGCTTCACGTAAACTCGATTTATCATAAATCGATGTTCGTGGTCCAACATGATAATGTCCACATTCGCGTCCTTCAATTGTTTCAATAGTTGGATAGGATTTTTCGGGACTTAGACCTTGAAATGGATCTGGTTCGGCTGTCGATGGAATAGTTGTCGTTTGTTGATCCGTATTTCGATCTTGTGCTGCTCTGTAGAACAAAAACAACAGATTTTTTTTATATTGTTAAATAAAAATTCGTACCGATGTTGAACAGCACGTTCGAGTTCATCTTGCAAAGAACTTGCTCGTTCCAATGGTATTTCAGTTTCGAATGAATCTATAGCTAACGGATCTGTAAAACGAATATTTCGACGTTTATTTAGTTCAGCAGGAACTTCGTTTAACGATGGAATCACTTCAGGATGAAGAACATGATTGGGATACTTCGGTGGTTTTGCAACTACAGAAATTGCCGAACGTTTTTTTTGTTTTGTTTTCAATGATTTTTCTTATTACTTTTTCCGGAACGTTGATCATTGGTTTGTTGAGACGGTTCATTGGATAATTGTGTTTGAAGGACATTTCGAGCGTCAACAATTGTTTGTTGACTCCATTTGCCATGATTTGCCGCTGATGATCGAGTTCCAGCGGTGATTTCATCGGTATTTTCACTGGTTTGATTCGTCATTATGAAAATGAATGTAGTTTTATTGAGAATTTCATAAAATAATTCGAGTGAGTTCAATGTTTTTTCTTTGTTTGCGCAAAAGAGAAACAACTAATCTGCAAAAAACAAACCAATGCGCGTTAGAAATATATGTGTTGTTCTATGCAAGTGCGTGATGTAAACGAGCGAAGAGAGAGAGGAAAGAAAAAAGATGTACATCGCTATGGAAAAAAATAACAGAAAAATAGTCTTTAAGCGGAGCATCTCTGGATAATTTGGACTCGACATGACGCACACATGGTTTAACAGATGGAAGTGATATATATTCTAACGGAGAAGAGCAAAAAAAAGAAGAAAATCTCAGAAATTTCTTCATGCTACATTGTCAGTTCATTTTTTTTCTTTTTTTACGTCGGTTTTTTATCTCCCTATTTATATAGCTTAACTCAAAGAAACAGATTAGTTTTTACTGACAGGAATTAGAATGATATGTAAGTTTTTTTCTTCTTCTCTTCTGTTCTTCGTTTTTCTCATACTTTCTATTCGATACTGAATATTGATGATCATATTTCAACTTATCAACGAACTATCACTAAAGATAAATGAGAGAAGAAAAAGAAATGTCCTTGGAATCGTGGAACATTCTGATGATGAAAAGAAGGACGATTTGTGTTTCTACGACCCTTTTTTTTCAAATCAAGGCATAAAAAAAACGACAAAATGTAAAATCGGCACAAACGAACAAAAAAGAGATTAAAACTATGGTTAAAATTGGTTTTCAAGGGTTTAAAGGAAGACAACAACTAAACCTAAAACATAAAAAGCACTCCGAATAACCTTCAGCGTCATGCATAGAAGAAGAAGAAGAAGATGAAGAATATGTTTGTTTGTTTCTCAGATAGATTATTACACGAGACAAGAACAACAAAAACAAACGAGACGAAACAATAGATATGATTATGCGCGCTAAAAGAAAAAAAAATAGATGATTAAATAAGAAGATGGGGAAAAAAATAGGAGTATTTTTTTTTGTCTAAGCATGTTGTCGAAATGCGCAGGGTGCTTGTTTAAATTCTTCAAAAGTTTTGAATGGTAAACCAACATCTTTCCAGACTTGTGTCAACGCATTGACTAATTGATCGATCATATCACTTGTATGATATGGTGTTGCTGCAATTCGTAAACGTTCGGTACCTCGTTCAACAGTTGGATAGTTAATCGATTGAAGATAGATTGAATATCCATCGAGTAGACGATTGCATAGAAGTGTTGCTACTGCAGCATCACCGACCTAAAAATTGAAACGAAGACAATGTTTGATTTGATTTCATTCGAAGGTATTTACATGAATTGGGATGATGTGACTCGGTGACATCATGACAGGCAAACCGGCATCGATCAATTTCGTTCGTAATTCACGAACGTTTTCTTGTTGTTTTCGACGTAATGCTCGACCTTCATCGCTTCGCGAAACCTATCCATAGAAAAGATAATCGTTTCCAGATAAAGAAAGCAAAAAAACAAACTTCAATAGCAGCTAATGCACTAGCTAAAACTGTTGGTGGCATTGATGTTGTAAAAATAAAACCCGAACCATAACTTCGAATAAAATCCGTCATTTTCGAACTACCAGCTATATAACCACCAATACTTCCAAATGCTTTACCCAACGTTCCAGAGATAATATCCATTTTATGGAGAACATTATCACGTTCACCAATACCCGCTCCATTATGACCATATAAACCGACTGCATGTACTTCGTCAATAAATGTTATCGAACCGTACGCATGCGCAACATCGAGCATAGCTTCCAAATTACAAATTGAGCCTAAACAACAACAACAATTATGATATTTAAGCAAAACAAGAAGATCTCGTACCGTCCATTGAATGTACAGTTTCGAATGCGACAATTTTCGGTGTATGTCGCGGAATTTTCTTCAATAATTCTTCCAAATGTCCGATGTCATTATGACGAAAGATATGTTTGGGCACCTGACTATTTCGAATACCTTGAATCATCGACGCATGATTGCCACTATCGGATAGGATGTGACAATTGGGAAGAGCTTTAGCTAATGTAAACAATGTTGTATCATTGGCAACGTAACACGATGTAAATACGAGAGCTGATTCTTTTTGATGAAGACGTGCCAATTGCTCTTCGAGTTTTTCATGTAATGGACTCGTACCAGAAATGTTTCGTGTACCACCTGAGCCCGAACCATGAGCAGTAACAGCATCACTAAAAACAGGAAGGACAAAAGAGAATGTTCAATTTCCGAGTCAATGTTTTCTCATGATTGAATCCGGTGAATCTCAACTCACATGACTGCTTTCTTGAGTTTGGGATGTTGACCGAGACCGAGATAATCGTTGCTACACCAGACTGTAATCGTGCGAGAATCGATTTCGTCATCGAGATGTTTGCGTTCTTCAGCACGAGGAAAACAGCCGCTTCGACGTTGAACACGTTTGAATACTCGATAGGAATTGTCGCGTTTTTTCGCTTCAATTCTTTCATCGAAGAATTGATCGTATTCAAACATATTGGTAATGTCGACTTGAGGTGGTGTTGGTGGCCGAACAGCTAAATTTTGACTAACTTGAATCATATCTTGATCCAAATCGACACGTCGAAGTGCAATCGGTGTTGATTTTAAATACGGACAAAGAAGATCTTGGCAATCAGCCGAGATAATAACTTGAAAACAGATCCAATCAAGACATTTTTAGTAGAGAATAATTGATTCTTACTTTCGCCGTATGGATTCGGTTTCTTAATGTAATATTTACTTTGAAATATTGGAGTTTTGCCTTTAGTTTTGTTGACACTTTGATGAACAGCTTTGAGCTCGTCGATTGTGTACGGACGTGTTGCTGCTGATGTTTGACCAGATTCGTGAACGGTCGTCGTTGAAATCTTTCGAGCAAATTGACTGAATATTGGACATGATTGAACGCCCGTATTGAGAATATTCGGTGCTGATGCTCGAACTTGTTGTACAGTTAATTGAGAAAGAAATGGACATTTGAGTACAGGCATAGCCATGTTTGAAAATCAATTTAATAGAGCGATTTGCAAACGCAATTTATTATCTAAAAAAAATGTAAAATGTTCGATTTTTTTCTGGACGTTTTTTTTTCTTCTCGAGGATTTAATTGGAATGTTGTTATCATTCTAATCAAACATTTTTTATTGCACCAGATTTTTAATATAATAATATGACGCAGTCATATCTCTTCGATGATAAATCATCCAAGTACTTGAAAAAGAAAAAATTTTGTTAGCAGCAGTACAAACGATTGTGTATTTTGAAAAAATGGCAAAACCTGGTTCTGCTCTTCTGATAATAAATACTTGGGGTTATTATAACTGCGCTCCTCGACTAAAATAGAATGCGATTAATAGAATTTTCGATGGGTAACGAAAGATAATATACGTCAGTATGGTATTCTATTTGTTTTTTCTCTTCTTCTTCTTCTTCTTTTCTTTCTACATTTCTTACTTTGCTATTGTTCTCGATTTATCTCGTTTAAATACTAGAGAAAAACCAAAGTCGACTAGCGGACATATCGAAGAATCAACCAGGCCGAACGAAGAAAAGAAATAAGAAAAACATGAAATACAAAAACAGATATAGGACAAAACAACCTTCTTAACGATCCATTCAGCCAGAAAATCTGTCACAAATCAATTCCGAAAAACAAAGGGAGTCGAAATGACCTCTCAACATTATCTACCCTAGCCCAAATCTGTTTTTTCTTAAATGATAAGTACCCAGAATTGTAATTATGTTCCTATTTATACTTAGACCTAACATAAACAACAAAGGCCAATCTGACAAACTATTAACATTTCTCGATTCTATGTAAATACTAAACAATAGACCGCATTCGAGAAATCTAAATACGCAATTGATAATCTCAATAACAAAATTCCACGAATATTAACGGATAAAACTTCAATTTACACTCTCCTCACCCTCAACTTATCAAACACTCATAAATATATACGTGCATATACTTTCGTTCGAACGAAACTGCTCTTAAATTCTTAATAAACCCTCTCTCGTAATAGAACGCTCTCCTAAAACCCCCTCTAGAGGGATGCGGCTATTTTAGTTCGAAAAAATCGCGATTTGAGAAAACAAGCAGAGGGTCTGGGGCCTTTTATTGGTGAGGGGAGGGGGTGTAGGTAACTAAGTACGATAGGGACAACGCATACGTGTTCGAACTAAAAGCATTACTTGCGACCATCAGCGTCATCATAAATAAAAATTTATTTTACATACAGAATAACTTCTTGACGAATAAGAAAAGAAAGAAAAAATAATGATAATGTGTTGTTTTTTGCCTATAAGCTAGATGGTGCGAGTTGTTGGCTTTAAAAAAACCATCAATAAAAATAAGAACGGAGGACGTTAGAGTCCTATTCTCTATTTATTTTGAGTTGTTATTTGCAGTTTTATTGTTGCTTTCGCATTTTTTGTGTGTGTATATCGTTTCACTTAATATTATTATCAACTAATAAAAAAACATATAATGTCACATCAATCAGGAATAACTGGTAAATGCCAAAGAGAGATTTATTTCGAAAGATTTTCTACCGAATATCGTTCTAGCTAATGATGAATTGAAAGACAAATTTGCTCAAATCAAGGATGGACATGTTCGAGTTCTTGTACTAGTTATTGAAAACGGTTCGAAATGAAATTAGATATAAAGGTTTTTAGAATTTTTTTGTTTTGTTCATTAGAAGTACTTGTTGTGAAAGCAGAAGAAAATGTTGAAGGAACATTTGATGATGGTAGACAAAAAAAAAAACATTTTTCGTTCTAAATGAAAGATTTTCTTGCAAAGATTTCGATCGAATCATTC